>Ga0070754_10002975_pt1 | contig 12202 bp, 23 predicted proteins | sample VirMetDEL_Sep_01_FD_75181 | JGI IMG/M metagenome (GOLD analysis project Ga0070754, IMG submission 75181) | Aqueous microbial communities from the Delaware River and Bay under freshwater to marine salinity gradient to study organic matter... | ecosystem: Environmental > Aquatic > Marine >... | reverse complement strand
TTGTATAATGGAGAGTATTTGGCTGTTAAAGATGGGGATGAGTTTATAATTTATTTTGATGAATTACAACCCGAAATGCAGAAAGGCGTGTATGAAAAGTACTTTGATAGTATGGGGTGGGAGATAGAAACACCAATAAGCAACTTAGTTGACCGTAAAAGATATTCAATAATAAGAACAAAGTCAAAATCAATGTATTTAGGTAATGATAATTCAGACACATTTAAAGGTATTAACGAAGCCTTTACAGAAGCAGTTAAGCAATTAGACAAACTAATAAATGATGAGTTATGAAAGAAGAACACAATCCAACAGAATTAAATCATCCTGAATTAAATACTTTTAGAAGGCTATATGAACATCTTAAAGCAACTAACAATCTTAAAAAAGTTATTGATTTAAAGTTTAATGTAATGATTGATAAAGATGCAATGTTTGAACCTTTTGGTTCTGCTGAATTTAGAACATACCATTATGTGTTTGACTTACAATTTATAAAAGCAAAATGTTTTGAAGAAGTTGAAGATGAAGTTAAAAATATTGTAATGAATGAAGCTGTGATGAAGGAAGGTTTTTATTCTGTATCAGTATTAGAAAACAATGGTTTTAAAGAGCTTCCAAAGTTTATAAAAAACTTGTGTGAAATTAAATGGAAAGAATACATTGAAAAAGAAAGAAACAAATAGGTTATAAACAATAAAAAAGAAGTTATGGAAACACCAATATTATTATACGAAACTAAGGATAAGAGTATTAAAGTAAGAATTGAATTTATAATTGGTAATAGGTTAAGAGTTTATCATGTTGGAAAAACTTATCCAGAAATAACTCAATGCTTAATTTATAGTAATGGATTTTTAGAATGTTTTAGCACTATTATTAAACATTATAAGGATGAACATAATCAAATTGAAGCATATAAATTATCTGCAAAGAAAGCTATTAAACAATATGGTTTTGAATGGGTAGAAAAAGATTTAAACGAATTAGTAGATAAGACATTTTTAACCAAACAAGATAAACAATAAAAAAGAAGTTATGGAAGTATTAAGCATTTTTGTATGGACTTTAAAGGATATAATAGGTCTATCAATATTAGGATTAATCATATTGATTGTATTAGTAATATTGGCGTATCATTATTTTATGAAGTTTGTGAAATGGATTAAAAGAAGTTTAACCAAACAAGATAAACAATAAGATTATGAAACATTTAGATAGATTGATAATTTACATTATTTATACGACAATATCTGGAGAAATACTTATTCATAAAGTATTAGATATTGCAAAACACCCTTGTAATATACATTGGAAAATATTATTCCCTTATATTATAATATTTGTAATGCTATTAATTATAACACACAAGAAATATAAAACATTTTCAGATAAAACAGATTAATTATGGACTTAACAATAAAAGAAATTAAAAGAGAACAAAAAAAGTTAGAAGATAATATTGTAAAACTTTTAAATGAATTTTCAAATAAAACAAGTTTAAAAGTTATGGGTAAAGTTGGCAATCAATACGATGCACACGCTAAAAGTCATTATGTATATTTAGGCTATTCAAACCCATTTTAAAACAGATTAATAAACAAACAATATGAGTGAATGGACTAAATTAAAACTATCTGCTTTGTTTGGAATATTAACAGCTTTAGGAATATTTGCATTTGTAATTAATTTATTATATTATTTAAAATTAGTATATTTGTAAAAAAAGATATTATGCCAAGTGGTGGAAAAAGAGAAGGTGCAGGGAGACCAAAAGGCTCCCCAAATAAAAGCACACAAGAAATAAGAAACGCTTTTCAGATGTTTGTAGAAAACAATGTAGAGAATTTTGAAGATTGGATTGTTAGAGTTGCAGAAACAAATCCAGCTAAAGCAATAGAATTAGTTACTAACTTAGGAGAGTATATACTTCCTAAATTGTCAAGAACAGAAGTTAAAGCTGAAATAACAACAGATGAAATAGATTTAAGCAACTTACCACAAGAAACATTAGATAAACTAATAAATGAGAACGACACTAACGAAACTGAAAGCGGAGAGCTATAAGCGTTCTTTTTATAAATTCAGTTTAGAAGCGTTTAAAGTTTTACATAATGGTCAGCCACTTGTAGAGAATTGGCATATTGAATATATCTGTAATGAACTTCAAAAAGAAGCAGAGAGAATAGTTAAAAGAGAACCAAGAAACAAACATCTTTTAATTAATGTACCACCAAGAACTTTAAAGAGTGAATTAGTTAATGTTTTCTTTAGTGTTTATTTATGGATTTTAGATGACTCTATACAGTTTATCAGCTCATCTTATTCAGCTTCTTTATCAGTTGGACTATCAGTACAAGCAAGACGTTTAATTTTATCTGATTGGTTTCAAACTCACTTTCCACATATACATCTATCAACAGATGAAAAACAAAAGAGTAAGTTTAGCACTCCTAAAGGTGGTTTAAGATATTGTACTTCTACTGGTGGTACTGTAACTGGTATGGGTGGGGATGTAATAGTGATAGACGACCCACAAAACCCACAATTAGCAAGAAGTGATATAGAAAGAGATAACGCAAACAGATTTTTCAATCAAACATTAAGAAGTAGATTAAACGACCCTAAAGTAGGAATGTTTATCGTTATAATGCAAAGACTACACGAAAACGACTTGACTGGTATGTTGTTAAAAGAAGATACAGAGAATTGGCAGCATATATGTTTACCAGCAGAACTAACAGAAAATGTAATTCCAAGCCGTTTAACGAAGTTTTATGATGATGGGCTACTATTCCAACAAAGACTAAGTAAAAGTGTCTTAGATAGCTTTAAAATAGGTTTGGGAAGCTATGGGTATTCTGGACAGTATATGCAATTACCATCTCCAGCAGACGGTGGAATGATTAAAAGAGATTGGTTTAACATTATAAACGAATTACCAAAAGACAATAACAACCAACCATTAAAAATGACTTGGGATTTCTTTTTAGATACTGCATATACTAATAAAACTTATAATGATGCTACTGCTATGATTGCTGTTTCATATCATAATGAAAAGTTATACATTAAGAAAGTTGAGGCAGTACGTTTAGAGTTTCCAGAGTTAATTAAAAAGATTACAGAATTTACATCTGAAAACGGTTACACTAATTCAAGTAGAATATTTATAGAGCCTAAAGCAAGTGGTAAGTCAATAGTTCAACAATTAAAAAGAAATACTGGTTTAAATGTAATTGAAGATAAACCACCAACACAAGATAAAGTTAGTAGAGTAAATTCAGTAAGTGCAATTATACAGAGTGGCAGAGTAAACTTATTAGACGGTAGATATATTGATAGCTTTTTAAATGAGTGTGCTTCTTTTCCTAATGGCAATCACGATGACCAAGTAGATGTATTAGTAATGGCTATTGATAAATACACAGCAAGAAGAAAAAATATTAAAGCATTTGCAATATAATTTTGTAGTTACATTTTTATTTATTAATATTACAAAAAATATAAGTTATGAAAAAGTACACAGAAGAAGAAGTAATAGAATATTTAAAGAATTAGGTTATAAAATTAAGATAGTAGAATGATTAGCTTAGTAATAGAAAACAAAACTTATAAAATACCAAACGGATATAAAGATATAACACTTGGTAAGTTTAAAGCAGTACAAAGATTTTTAGACTCAGACTATAACAAAGAAATAGTAGAGAAAATAATCGAGGGTAAAGTAAAAAAAGATATTAAAGCCTTAGAGTTTTATATTGACTTTATAAACTATATTACTGGAATACCAACAAAACTATTAAGAAAGTGCCACCCATACGGTAAAGATAGCTTACAAGAGTCTTTTGAAGCATTAAGTTTCTTATTGTTTATGCCTAAGATAGATGAACCTAAACCAGCTTACATAATTAAAGATTATTACTTTATAGATAAATTAGACTATGCAAACGCTATAATGAAAGATAACGACTTTATAGAGTATATGGAGTCAAGCGTTGTTAATTTAGCTTTTAATGACTTATCAAAAGGAGTAGCAAGATATGAGCAGTTAAACAATTTACTTGCTGTTATGTATAGACCTAAAGTAAAGAAATATATTTGGTCTAAACCTAAGATAGAAGAATATGACGGAGATACTGCAATGCAAAGAGCTAAAGAGTTTGATGATATAGATATGGAAACAGTTTTTAATTGTCTATTTTTTTTTACTCAGTTGAAAGCAAAATCACTAAAAAATATAAATCTATCTTTAGAAAAGGAACTGGGAAAGGTTCGAAAAGACTAAAAGGATTACATTGGCATATAATGAGATATGATATTGCTGAAAGTGGTGTTTTTAATAAACAAGGATTAACGCCTTATGATAGTGTTGGATATGAACCTTTACACAATGTATTGAGATACGCGAATACAAGAGCAGAACAAATGTATCAACGTAATGAAGATGCAAAAAATAATAAAAGAAAAAAATAATGGAAGCAAAAGAATTAAGGATAGGGAATTTAATCAAGTATAAAAAGGGACATTTATCAAAAGTTAAATCTTTAGATAGTGATAATAGTTTGATGGTTGAAGGATTTGAAGATAATTATATTAACGGTTATTATGATGTTTGTAATTTTGAACCAATACCACTAACAGAAGAATGGTTAATTAAGTTTGGGTTAAAAGAACATTCTAAATGGATATGGAGAATACCATTAAAAGGCAATATGTTTTTAATCTATGATGTAGGAACTAAAAGCGTTGAAATTGGAATTAATGATAGTAGAACGGGTATTGCTTTTAAATGTGAATATCCTCACCAACTCCAAAACCTTTACTTTGCATTAACAGGAGAAGAACTAACAATAAAAGAATAATATATGAGTATTAAAATACTAATAGGAACTGTTACAGCACAAAATAAAGATTACTGCTGGAAAGATTTTAAAAAACAATTACTTGGATTACAGAAATTAGGACACGATGTTTTAATAGTTGATAATTCAGATACAATAGTTAACAGACCACCGTTTAAGACTATTCACTACACTAAAGGAACTTTGTTGAGGGAAAAGTTCGATTTGATAAACAAACAGCAAAAATCAAAAGACAATTATCTTACAATAGTTACTAAAGACTGTATGAATATTATAAGAGATGAGTTTCTTAAAGGAGATTATACCCATTTATTTATATTAGAGTCTGATGTATTTTTAGATAAGGATTTTAAGTCTTTAGATAGACTAATAGAACTTAATGCTGATGTTGCTAACTTTACTTATCCGATGAAGTTAACACGTAATAAAGGAGCTTTATCTTTATGTGTTCAATCAACAAACGCTAAAGGAGAAGCAAAGATGATAACACCAGACGAAAGTAAGACATTGTTAAATCAAGGTGTTAAAGTTTTAAATGTAGATGTACATAATGATAAGACGTTAACTCATTGTGGTTATGGTTGTACATTAGTAAAGCGTAGAGTATTAGAGGCTATTGATTTTAAAGCAGTAAGAACTTCTAATGGTGTTACTCCTTTCCCAGATAGTGTATTTCATTATGACGTTAATAAAGGCAATTTTTATAATGTTTTAGATACAGATTATATTCCTTATCATTGCAATATAAACAATGAAACAGAGAACTATATGAAGATAACCCAAATTAGAAACAATACAACAAGGAGACAAAGACGTGAACAAGATAAGATTAATAAGAAAATACAAAAAAGAGGGTAGAGTTTTATTAGTTAGTTCTAACAGATATTATGATTGTTATTTCATTTCTAATAATAAAAGCTATAAGAAGCTACTTGAAGAATTACAGATTAAATTAATAGGCTTAGATGTAGCAGAATGTGAACATCAAGACTTAACTGTACTTTTAGAAACTAAACACGCTAATAAATTAATTGCTGATTTGTTTGAGTTGGCAAATGTAGTAAGATGTAAAATGATTAAGGTATGAAGAAAGTTTGTGTAGTACCAATATTCGGAGATTATGACAATCTAAAAGAGCCTACATTTATTAACGATGATTGGAAGTATATCTGTATATCTGATAAACACCATAAGTCTAATGTATGGAAAACTAAGATATTTAAAAACGATACATTAACTAACAAACAAAAAAGTGGTTATGTATTAACTCAGCTTCATAGACTTTTAGATTATGATGTTGCTATTGTAGTCGGTGGACAAATACAAATCAACACAGACTTAAATAAGTATATCTTTGATGAAGACTTTGTTAGCTTAGACCACCCAAGTAGAAACTGTATTTATAAAGAAGCTCAAGCGTGTATCTTATTAGACAAAGACAATCCAAAGGTTATAGCTAAACAGATGTATAAGTATTTAGAAGAAGGCTATCCAGTTAATAATGGAATGATACAAACTGGCATAACAATTAGAAAAGATAATAATTTAATTCGTACTTTTATGAATAGGTGGTGGTATGAGATACAGACGTATTCACAGAGAGACCAATTAAGCTTTAACTATGTGAAGCATCAAATACCAATATCACATAGAGAGTTAAGTAGTAATTTATTAAATAAAGAATTTAAACTAAATAAACATAATGGGTGAGATAAAAGAGTTATTAATTAAGAATGGTTGGATTGAAACGAATAACATAAAACCAACATTTAAAAAGGACGATGTATTTATAAGGGTTGAGGTGTGGGGCGTAACAGATAAAGGTGGTTGTACAAAAGTAATTGATTTAACTAAATAAACATAAGTAATATGAAAAAAGGAATAATATTTATAATGATTGCAGTAGCTCTTTTTTATGGGTTGACGTATTTAATGACTGAACTATCATTTGATTACTGGTGGCATTTTCCCACATATGTAGTTGGTGGTGTTTTAATGATATTATTTATTGTAATTGGGTGTTATAATATTTTATCAAAATGAAAATAACAATAGTGACAGCAATATGGCAACGTCCCGAAGTTTGGGATATGTTTAAACAAGGTGTAAGACGTTTAAGAAACCAATACAACGATGTTGATGTTCAAGTCTGTGTTAGTGGTTCAGAGGGTGGAGCCTCTCAAAACAGATGTAAAGAAAAGTGGATTCACTATGTTGAAATAGAAAACAATCCTTTAGGCAGAAAGATGAACGCTGCATTAACATTAGCAAAACAAACTAATGCAGATTATTATTTGTTAATGGGTAGTGATGATATTATCTGCAATAACTTATTTGATTTATATTTAGATTATATTGAGCAAGAGATTGACTACATTTATTTAATGGACGGGTACTTCTTTGACACAACAACTAAGCGTTCTTTATATTGGGGTGGTTATGCTGATAAATTAAACTTAGGTAGACCACTTGGAGCAGGTAGAATGTTAAGTAAAAGATTAGTAGAGAAAATGGATTATAAGTGTTGGTATGATGTTAAACTAAGTGGATTATTAGACCAAGCAATGGATGAGAAGTTGGCAGAGATTGATTATACTAAGCAAGAAATATATTGCAGAGATAACGATTGTATGTTGTTAGATATTAAGAGCAGTACTAATATGACAAAGTTTGCTAAATGGAATAATACAGAGTTTATACATACTGATATTATTAAAAATTATTTACCTATATTTGAATTTAATAAAATATATTATGTCAAATAAAACAAAAGTGTATTTAGTAAGTGAAAAAGAGCCTTCATTCAACACAATAATTGAGGCTAAGAAAGGAGTAAAAGGAAAATGGGAAAAGGTTAAAAGAACTTATCAAGGAGACAAACCCGAATACAATTTTCCTAAAGAAGATAACGGGTTTACTCATTGGAGGTATTTATTATGAATAATAAAATAAGCCAATTTGCTTTCGTTTCTCCAAACGCTATTATAGGAGATAACAACATCATAGAGGAGGGTGTTGTGATAAAAGATAATGTAGTAATAGGAGATAACAACCATATCTACCCATATACAACAATCGGATTAGCTGGAGAAGTTAGAGGAGATGACAATATAAAAGGCAAAGTAGTAATAGGTAATAACAATGTAATAAGAGAGTTTACAAGTATTCAATCCCCTCAAAGGTATGATTACACTCAAATAGGTAACAACTGCTTTATAATGGATAAAACGCATATTGCACACGATTGTATTGTAGGAGATAATGTTACTATTGCACCAATGGTTACTTTAGGCGGTTGTGTTAATGTTGGCAACTATACTAACTTAGGCATTAACTGTTCTATACATCAGAGGCTAACAATCGGAGAAAGTTGTATGATTGGAATGGGTGCTATAATAGTTAAAGATATACCTAACTATGAAAAGTGGGTTGGAGTACCTGCTAAGTGTATCGGTTGGAATTTACTTGGCTTAAGAAAGCGTTACCCAAATAAAACAGAAGAAGAAATTATAGAACTATGTGTGGTATCTTAGCAGTCATAGGAGATTATAGGTATAAAGAAATACCAAAAGCATTATTAGAACGTGGTAGAGATGATAACGGTATCTATCAAGATAAACACGTTCAGCTAATACAAACACGCTTAGAGATAACTAAGTGTAATATTGAGCTACCATATCAAACAGATAGATATGTATTGTTATTTAATGGAGAAATATACAACTATAAACAGTTTGGAGATAATGAATATGAAGCAATATTAAATGTATATCAATACGGTGGAGAGTTAGACGGTCAATATGCTATTATAGTTTATGATAAACAAACTAAAGAAGTAACAACGCTTACAGATAGTTTTGGCATTCATTGCTTATACAAAGATGATTATAATGGTAGTAGGTTCTACTCATCTAATTTAAGAAGTTTGCCAAAGATTGAATTTAAAGAAGCACAACACAGAGGATATGGAAACATTACCAAGCAAAGAGTTTTATAAAGCATTTCTAAACGCTATAATTAAGAGAATGACTGATAATATAGTCGTTCCAGTTAGTGGTGGTTTAGACTCAACACTAATAGTTAAGGCTTTATATGATTTAGGATTAGAAAACGATGTTCAATATGTTACAATGTATGGTAATGAGTATGCAGATAAGGTAGCAGAAACTTATAGTATCAAGTTAGATGTATTTACTCCAGACTATAAAGAAGAAGATTTAGTTAAAATGGTTGAGATATTAGAAGAACCTTTTTATTCTCCAAGCGTAAACTATTACTTATATGAAAAAATACATAGCATTGGTGGTCGAGTTTCTCTTAGTGGTCTTGGAGCTGATGAGCTTTTTGGTGGTTATGATTATTATAACACAAATAAATACCCTCGAGGTTTGTTTAAAGAAGTTGTGGCGATTTCTAACAAAGAAAAGAAAGCGCAAGATTTACACTTTCTAACTAATCATCATTTAAGAGAGAATGAGAAGTTAGGGTTATATTGGCAAGTAGAAGGACGTTATCCTTTCTTAGATAAAGTAGTAAGTAAGACTGATGACAATGGTAAGAGTTTAATAAAGGATATATTACTTAGAGATTTTAGTGATGACTTTGTTAATAGACAAAAAGAGGGTTTCAGAATAGATGATAATAAAGATAGAGAACATCAAAAACAGCATTATATGAAACAATTAAATATTTGGAAGCAGATATTTATGAAATAAAGTACTTAATATCGTTGAGTTTACAATATAAAGTTTTGTAATTTTGTTTAATTACTTAATTTTATGGCAAGAATAGAAGCAGTCGTTGATGAATTTTTAGTTGTAGCAACAGCATCAACTGACATTAGTTCTGATACATACAACGAATTAAGTGCTATTAATTGGGAAGATAACGACAAAGACTATCCATTATTTTTATTTGATAAAAGAAGTGTTGAGATAGCTATTGATAAGTTTTCACGTAACAATCTACCTTCAAGAAGCACCTACACACAAACAGTTTACTTTTTAGATACCTACACAGAAACAGAAAAGGCATCAGTAACACTACAATCTAAACAAGATGATTTAATAACTATTGCAGAACAATATTTTGCAGAGTTAAGAAGAAGAAACAAGAGTGGTGAAAATGGTTTTTATGTTGGAGATATAAACGCTGTAAAACCTATTGATGAAACTCATAACGATAGATTAGTACAAATATCTTATACAGTTGAGTTACAAGTTATGGCTACTAATTGTACTTTAGGCACTTTTAATTATGCTGGAGTAGAACAACCAACTGGATTAAGTTGCACAAGCAATACGAGTACATCAATAACTATCGGTTGGACAGATAACGCAACGGCAGAGTCTAATTATGAAGTATGGAGAAGTTCAGACGGTAATACGTTTAGTCTATTAGCAACGATAGCAGCAGACTCAACATCTCACGTAGATAGTGGGTTAACAAATGAAACGCCTTACGCTTATAAAGTTAGAGCAGTAGACAGTACTAATAACGGTAAGTTTTCAAGTCAAGTGCTATGCTGTACAGACTCAACTTGTTCCGATGCAACTGTAGAGAATAGTGATGTAAGTTATCAAACAACTGTTGCAAGTGGTGGAACTTTGGTATTGCCAGATATAGATATTACTAATATTTTAGGTACAACAACCTCATATCCATCTGTTGTGGATATAGATTTAAGAGTTGCACCAACTAATACGGTTGCTCCTTTAGTGAGTGGTAATGATTATCAAAATCAAACACTAACAACAACAAACGGAACTTGGATAACACACGCAACAACAACTTATACTTATCAATGGAAAAGGGATGGAGTTTCTATTGGTGGCGAAACTAATAGCACTTATTTAACAACATTAACAGATATAGGAACTTCAATAACTTGTGAAGTGACAGCTACTAATACAGTGGGAGCTACATCTTTAACATCTAATGGTATTTCGGTAGAATTTAATCCTTTATCAATAACAGATTTAAAGTTATATATTCCTAAAAATACGGCTTTGCGTTCTTTGTCTTTGGATAAAAGCCCAAATGCTTACGAGTTTGCACAATCAACACAAGCATTTAAGCCAACAATAGCTACAAACTATGTTAATTTTAATGGTACAAATGGCTTCCAAAATGCAGTAGGAAGTGATTTATTAAATCATACAAGCGGATATTTTTTTTATAATGGTTATTTTGATGGTACGGGTCAAACTTTTTTAACAAGTGCTAACAGTTCAATAGATATAACTTATGTAATTTTTGGTATTAACTCAAATGGCACTATTTATATTCAAGCAAGTATTGCTGGGAATAATAGAAAAATACAAAGCACAAACGCAGTTGTAAGTGGTTCAAATTTTAGATGTTGGTTTAAATGGAATAATAGCGGTAATCCATACGTTATAAATTTAAACGGCAATATAGAAACAAATGTTGTGTTTACTGGTGCTGATGACGGCAAGTGTTTTGGTCAAGTAGCTGGTAGAGATAATTTAACGCTTGGTAGCTTACAGAGATTGACACCCGTTTACAGTTCACAAGGTTATAATAAAATATTAGTATCAAGTGCATCAAGTTTGAGTGCTTCTGAACTGTCGGCAATAGATACATTTATGAGTGTAACAACAAATTATTAAAAATAAAGCTAATTACTTATAAGGAATAACTATTAATGATAATTAAAAAAGCAGATATTGATAATGTAGGACAGTTCATAATAAATGAGTTGGCTAAAGAATTGATTAAGCAAGACCATTCTGCAACTGGTAAGTTAATAGATAGTTTAGATTACAGAACAACATCATCATCAGTAGGAGATACTTTACTTATTGAAATGTTAGATTATGGTAAGTTTGTTAATACTGGTAGAAGAAAAGGAGCAAGGAAAGTGCCAATACAAGCATTAGTTGATTGGATTAAGCAGAAAGGAATAGCAACAAACAATAAAAAAGCATTAGGAATAGCATTTGCAATACAAAAGACTATTGAAAAAGAGGGTAGTCCAACGGTAAGAAGTAGAAGAAGTGGTAAAAAAACAGAGTTTGTAGATGATACTTTAGATAGGATTGGTGCTGAAATTAACAGAAGATTAGAAGAAGCAGCGTTCAAGACTATTGATATTGAGATAAGCAACTTAGTAAAAAGAATATAATGGCTATAACTATATACACAGAACCAAATCAAATAAGCACACCGTACAGACCTAATTACTTTGATGTATCGAGTGATTTAGGAACTATTATTAGAATGATAGCAGATGTTTATGTTGACGGTACACTTGTAACAACAATAGACAAAGACCCTAAACTGGGGTTTAGTAATCAATTTAGATTTGAAGTGGG
>Ga0070754_10002970_pt1 | contig 12215 bp, 11 predicted proteins | sample VirMetDEL_Sep_01_FD_75181 | JGI IMG/M metagenome (GOLD analysis project Ga0070754, IMG submission 75181) | Aqueous microbial communities from the Delaware River and Bay under freshwater to marine salinity gradient to study organic matter... | ecosystem: Environmental > Aquatic > Marine >... | reverse complement strand
TGGTGCGAACACAAGCCATCCATCACCGTGTCTGTAAAAGAAGAAGAATGGATGGAAGTTGGTGCGTGGGTGTACGATAACTTTGATGTAGCATCGGGGGTTTCGTTCTTGCCGTTCAGTGACCACACATACCAACAGGCACCCTATCAGGACATAGAGCCAGACGATTACTTGGAGTGGAAAGACCGCATGTCGTACGTCAACATTGATTGGTCACGCCTAGAGGACTTCGAGAAAGAAGACAATACCACGGGGTCACGGGAGTTGGCGTGTACAGCGGGTGTGTGTGAAGTGGTAGACCTCAATGCAGCGTAAGGCAAAAGAGGTTTTGGTATGGAAGCGGGGAAATGACTGGATACAGTACAATCCGCCTCGCAACCATCCGGCGTATGAAGAGTGGCAGAAAGTGAAAGAAAAGGATGAGCAAAGAAATAAATCCTGAAACATACACGCGATCTCATGCCGTGTTTGAGGGCGGCGATTGGTGGTATTACAGTCCCAGTGGTTATCGTCAACGTGTGGAAACGCACGCCGCAAAAAACAAAAACAGAATGTATGTCAATGGAAAATACATACCGTCTTCTCATCCCCTGCACCGTCCCGGACGCTACAAGGCTCTTGACGATGCGTGGTCACATGAAAAGATTGAAAGCACTCTTGAGGGAGATGTGTACGCTATAGTTAATCCTGCGTGGGACGGGTGGGTAAAGATAGGCAAAGCTGTTAGTGCAGACGATAGACTAAATGGCTATCAGACTTCATCCCCATACAGAGACTACACCGTGCTTGCCCGCATCAGTGTATCCAACAGACACGAAAAAGAACTTGTAATGCATCGCATTTTCGAGGATAATGCAGAGGCCCGTAAGGGTGAGTGGTTTAAAATATCGGAAGAAACTACTGTACTTTTATTTTTAACGGAGAACAAAGAGAATGACAAAGAATAAAGAACCTGTACTTAGCATCGATGACAAAGAGTATTCGATGGATGATCTGGATGAATCTCAGAAATATCTTGTACTGCAGATGCAAGAAGTCTCTGGTAGTATTCGAAGTTTAAACCTGAAGATTGCTCAGTATCAAGCTGCCCTAACTACGTTTAGAGGTATGCTCAATAAGTCTTTGGAAGAGTCGGATGATTGAAGTCAGTATAACGCCGGAACTGATAAGTCGCGCACGTAAAAAAACTGCCACTGTAGGCAATCTACAGGGCAGCATAACGGGTAGCTTGAGTCATGTGGTGGGAGCGATAGGTGAGATAATCGTGGCTGATGCCATCGGCGCAGACCAATCAAACACCTACGACTACGATTTGGTTAGGGACGGGGAGCGAATCGATGTCAAAACGAAACGCTGCAACACACGTCCCTTTCCACACTACGACTGTTCGGTGGCTGCACACGGGGCCAAACAAGATTGCGACAGTTACATATTTGTGCGAATCTTAACCGACTCGTCGAAGGCGTGGATATTAGGCTCTATTCCAAAACAAGAATTTTACACGAAGGCAACGAAGTACCAACGGGGCGACATGGACCCCGCAAACGGTTTTACATTCAAGGCCGATTGTTACAATCTACCTATTAGTGAGTTGTCTGATGTCAAACAAAGCGTCACTGTTTAAGTTCGAAGCGAACCTACTTCCTAATGGAAAGGTTGAGTTGCTCTGTGAAGCAGTGAAGCCTGAAGAGTTCGAAGGTGTGATGAACAAGGGGATGCCGGAGTACGACGGTTCGCACTCTATAGCATCCCTATTGCGTTACTTGAAGTCTTGGTCAGACGAGGCTATGGAAAAGTCAACCAGATATATCTAGCTTTTGCCCTTGCCATCTGCAGCGTAGAATGGAACCATATTTCCGGCATCGTTCTTTACCATCTTCAAACTGCCGCCCTTTGCCATCATAGGCATCTTCGGACCTTGCATCATATTGTTCTGCATCTGGTTCTGTTGACCCTGTGTAGATGTCATCATGCCACCCCCGTAAGCTTTCTTGCGGGGTTTTTTGGTTGCCATGCCGCCGTACATCATTGGCTTGCGCTTTGCAGCCCCGCCGTACATCATGCCTTTGCGTTGGCCGTTAGTGTAGGTTTTCATTGATTAGTCCTCTTCATCTTGCTGGAGTGTAGCTGTATAGCTGTCTAGTATTGATCTTCCCTTTTCACCCAAAGCACCTAGTTCAGTAATTACAAATTCTGTAACCATACTATCAAACGTCGCTAAGTCTGCTTTAGTCATATCTTTAGGATACTTCATCATTCTAAGTATTAAATCTGCAGCTTCTTCATTGCCCGCTGCTAACTTCATCATGTCCATACCAGCATGAGAGGCTAAAGAAACACCAAATTCCGCAGCAACGTACTGAGGGCTGACCATGCCACGAGCAAGGTTGAAGCTTCGGGATATAAGCTGGTTAGTTCCCATCTTATTTACTAGCCCCTTAATTGCTACAGCCGTATCCAGTTCTGCTCTTCGTAGGGCTACAGATTCACTTAAATACTGTGCAGTTTCTACCAAAGTATCGACATGATCTTCGTCTAAATAACCGCTAAGTATGCCCCGCACGTTATCCATGTCTAACGCTTCAACAAGTTTTTCTGGATTGTCCATAGCGTGCAGCACAGACTCTGTGCCATCAGCGTTTATATGTTTTCTTCCGGGTATTGGTCCTACCTCTGCGTATTCCATCATACCATTTACAAGCATGTATGTTATACCACGATCTAAAGCTTCTTCTGTGTTGTGAGTAATCCCGGATGCGTCTTCAAAAGTGTCACCCAGCTTAGTAGCCACTGTGCTTTTGAGTGCTTCCAGACTTTCAGCCTTTCCTCGTATTACATACTTTTGAAAGAACGTGCCGGGGTCATCTACCCCTGTAGCCTTTTGAAGCTGAATGATAGCTGCGTCTCGTTGTTTTCTAGCGTTGTTAACAGCACTCTCTACATCATCTAAACCGTCTTCAACTTTTTTAGAATACTTACGGGCACTTTCTCCCAACTCGTTATTGTTTTTAATCAGAGTTTCAATAGCCATTTCTTCTTGCATCATTTCGCCCAAATCAACTAGGCGTACTTTTTTAGCAGGTCCATCATCCATCTTTACCATAACTGTAAGCTGGTCTTGTACTTCAGCAAGACCCTCTAGCCTTGCAAAGTTGTATCCTCCTGCTTCAATGACAGTTTTTCCGGGACTCAAGCGGGTGTCTTTCATCATGTCCGCTACACGATAGCCCCACTTTGAGTATATCATTTCTGTCATGTGGGCACGTAGTAAATCAAAGTCTGCTCGTGCGTTAGGTTGCGTAAGATCAAACACGTCCCCCGCACCGTCACTAAATGATTCTACAAACTGCGATCTATTCAAGATAAATTTCTGCATGGCATCCCTATCTCCACGCAGGGCTGCTTCTATGTTTATGCCTAATTTATCAAACGCATCAAGAGGGGTCTCCCCCTTGTATGCAAACCTAAACAGACGATCACTTGCCATACCCTCTGGTATTACTTCCCCGACAGCAACGTCTTCAAAGAAAAATTCTTCGTTCGCAGCGTCTATATTAGTTTCTGTGTCTATCTCGTCCCCTTCTGCATCTGTTGCTTTTTTGCCTGATACCTTTACCGGACCCACTTGTGACTTGTGTAATTTTTGAAGGGGACCACCAACTCTAAGTTTGTCAAACCACTCTTCTTGGTATATTTCACGGGCATCCTTCCAGCGTTCAAAGAATTCAGGTGCCTCTTTGTCTACCAAGTCTTCTACGTTACCAGCGTATGCTTCGTACCGTGACGCTAAGTCATCGTCTCCTAAACGAATAGCGTAATCTCTAAACGAAGAATACACATCCATCACTTCTCCGGGAGTAGCTAAAAAGCTGGGCGGTTCTATGCCAAACTTTGCTTGGTTTGCTTCGTCCATGTAAAACAAAAGAATATCAAGAGACGTTGCGTTCTCTTTTATAAACATATCAGAATTTTTGTTTGTGTGCAGGGCGGATAAGTCATCGTAAGATGTACCCTCCATAGATTCTAGAGATCGTTTTGCCATTTTGTTAGCAACTTTATACATGCGCTTACCCAGTGTTCCAGAAAAGAAACGAGAGTTCTTTCCAAAAAACTCTTTTATATCCGAATCTGGTGCATACTTCATAAGTTCAGTGATCATACTGTTTACGGGTATGCTTTTGCCCATCTTGTCAGCTTCTATGTCTAGCTGAATAAAACCCCTTTTTGCCCGTTTTCTCATTCTGGCAAACTTGTTTTGGACTACAAGTTCTAAGTTTCTAGCAGTCTCTTTTATGTGCTTTCCACGATTGCCTCTAAATGAAGATACGTTTTCAGCACGAACGGCTAGAGATTGCATGTTTTGTTGGTACTGTCGTTCTAAGATTGCTAACTGATCAACATCGGACTTTAGAGAAATCTCAATCTCAATTTCCATGTCGTCAAGACCATCAAGTATGTTTGGAGGAATATCAGATGTAGGGTCCTCCAGTATAGCACGTTTGTAGTTTCTGATAGACGATGCCAACTGTGTACGATCATCCTGAAGTCTCTTTAACTCTGCTTCGTTGGCTAATTCTAGACTGTTTATATAGTTTTCAAGTTCTTTGGGGTTGTCTATGTCAGTTCTGTTTTGAGATTTTTCTCTCAACAGCTTTACTAAACGAGTCGTTGACCCTGCCCTTGTTACCCTGTGTCTTTGGGCATTCATTTGTTCTGCTAAATTACTGGCAGAGTTTATATCACGATAGTCTATAGAAACACCCTGTAGTCTTTCTACGGATTGCAACCATCCCATACTGCTAGTTGTAGCCACAGTCTCTTGGAGTATGCCTCGTATTTCGTTTTGTTCTTCCAGAGGAAAAGCATCTACGATGCTATTTAGCCTGTTTTGATGTTTTTCCATTGAATTGACAACTTGATCCAAGCCTTCATCGTCCAAAGCAAAAGCCACCCTTTGCATGGCATTTAACGCTACACGAGTCTCTTTAGGAAGTTCTCTTCCAGTTCGTCTTGTGTATATTTCTGCAAAGTTGTCCATTCTGCCGCTGGCAAAGAAGCCCTTAACAACGTCTTTACCTACTATTTTAAAAGGTATGTTAGCTATGTGATCAAGTCCTTTTAAGACGTTGTTGACCTGATCACCTGACTGTTGATTTACCCAGTAGGCTGTCTTACCTGCGGCTGTAACTGCAAACTTTCCAATAAACAAGTGAACTAGGGCACCCATACCCTCTTTCATCATAGTGTCTTCACCTAACCAGCCATTTAACATTTCACTCTGTCCAACATAGTACATAGTAGCAGCCAGCGGAATTGCATCTTTAAAAGACTCTTTTACATTGGGAAGAAACCGACCCGTCATGTATTTTCTGGCAGTCTCGTGGGTTAAGTCCTTTTTTTCAAGAAGCAGTGTTTTGTACTCTACAGAATCCTGACTTACACCCCTTTGGCGCAAAGCTTTAAGTTGTAGTGAAACTTGATTTCTACGCTTGCTTAAACGCTTTATATTGGCATCCGCACGTTCCAGACCCAGTGCATACAGGGCATTCTTCTCGTGAAACTTTTTAATTAGGTTCGCTTGCTTTAAAGCTATGCCAGCCTCAATAGGGGTCATGTCTTTATATATGTTGTATTCTTTTATTATTCGTAGCCCGTCTTCAGTGTTGGGGTCAGCCTCGTCTGCCTTTGCCTTCATTTTGTTTAACGTGCCAGTAACATTATCCAGCATGTTACGGCCTTGAATGGCTTTAGCTTTATTTACACCTAAAAGCATCGTACCAGCTTCAGCAAGAAGCATGGCGTACTGCTCTTTTCCACTAAGTTGATCTATAGAGTTATTCAAAAGACTATACGCCTGTTCTTCGTTTACAAACGTACGATCAATTTGTCTTTCTACTCCTGCAGCGTCCCTAACAGTTTGTTTTGTTAGTCTTTCAAACTCTGCATCATCTAGTGTACCAGAGTCTACTTGTCTTTTAAGTTCCGTTACAACCATCTCATTCATAACAACTGACAAGTCTTTTATACCAAACTTGTCTTGCAAAACTCGTTCTTTCCAAAATCGAGTTGCGTTGTTACGTAAGTCTTCAGTGTCAGCCCACTGTTCAAAGAACCCTTTATCTGGTGCAGATGGATTTAAAAAGTTTGTACCGGCAGCAAGTCCTGCTTGTATAGCATGAAGACCATAGTTCAAAACAAGATTGGGAAGCTGCGCTGTGCCTCTAATTACACCATCATTTATTTTTTCTGTTAGCGTATCCCAAAACTCACCTGTGGAAATATTGGTAACAAACACTCGTTCCAGCGTAGCCCTGTCTTCATCAGTGAGGTCTGCTGCACCGTCAAAAGTACCACGAACAACCATAGCAACGGATGACTTGGCATCTGATATGTTTTTCTGTATAGTCTGGAGTCTAGGATTAGTTTCTGCTTCTTCTGTGGGAGCAAACTGGTATTCTCCCGGCGCAGTCTCTAAACTAAATTCTACTGGTACCTTCTTGTCTTTCTCTTGAAGGGTGTTATAGGCTCTATAAGCGTTATTTAATTGGATTGCAAATATGTCTTTAGCATCTTGTGGAACATTAGGTGCTGTTTGCGCTTTAATCATCGCCTGAAGCTGACCTTGTGATAGACTTAAAATACCGGGTATTTTTCCCTCAATAATTCTTTGTCTAAATTCGTCCTCAGATATAGGCTGCAACTGTTCTTGGATACTTTGCGCTGCCATGTCCCCAGTAGTTGAAAGTTTTTTATCCCCTGTGACGGGATCAATCTCATAGTCGTATGGTTCATCCGTCCCTGTAGGTTCATCTTTAGCTATGCCCCCTCCGGTAATAGCCTTTAATCCTTTGCCTACTACTTCGTCAATGTCAGGAATACGAAACCCGCCTGACTTTTCTTCTACAAATTGTCTTCGTCTTTCACTTTCAGTAGCATCGCCGGGATCGGGACGCAACGCTTCACTCACACCTCTGTATGCAGGTTGAATTATCTTTTCATCAATGGTGTCAAGAATTCCGTCAGCCATGCTAATTATATCCCCGATTGTGGTGCTTGCATTCTTCGCGTCATTTCGGTTGTCAGTGCGTCAATCATAGCTTGATCTGTCACAGCATTTGCGTCACCATCTATCCACACGGGATCAGCATCATTTCCGATATTAAGATAATCTTCGTACGAGAATGACGGACTCGCTTTAGGATTGGCTTCTTTTCCTTTTAATGCAGCCACTTTATTTTCCATGTAGTCAACAGAAATAGCTGCGTCAATTATCATGGCTTCTTCTGGCTTTAAAGCAGCGTTTCCTTTACCGTACGAAACGAACACCTTTAGTTTCTTTACGTCTCGTTCCATTTCATCGATAACTACCTGTATCTTTGCTAACGCTTGATCTTGTGTGGCGAACCCTGCACCCAGTCTGTCTAACTGTTGTTGAATGTCTTGGTTAGAAAGACGCCCTGACGGGTCAGCAGCACGGGCAAGCTGAAAAGCAAGGGATATACGCAGTGCCTCTAACTCTGCAAGGGCTTCTCCGCCATTTTTTCTTTTTTCTGCAATACCAGCTTCTAATCCTGATAGGTAGTCATCTGTCAAATCATCTGTAGATTCTCCGATAACTCCAACACCCAACAAATCCTTTTGGATAGCGGCACGTATACTCTGATCTCCTATAAAAGCAACGCCCAAAACCCTTTTAAATCTAGCATAAGTTTCCGGTTCATCTAAATTCTTTCTGGCATCTTTTAGCATGTTCAGGGAATTTAGTGCTGTCTCTTTGTTTAATAATTCATTTGAAAGGAAGTCCATTGTAAATTTATCACCAGATTCAACCAGCTTAGTACCATACCTTTTTGACAAAACGTACTGCTGTCTAGTTTCTCCCATATCTTGTCCTGTGCGAAATCTAGGAGTAACAGTTTTGCTTCTATGGTACTTCATGTAAGGCGCAAGAGCCATAACTTTTTGATGAAAGGTACGTGCATCTGCAGCGTTCAAAGTGTTTAAGAATTCTGTTATTTCTTCGTTGTCTACTTTGTACAAAGAAATCTCAGGGTCGTAACCCCTCACGTTGTTTACATTACTAATTTGTAAAGACGCTCCCAGCGCACTTTCTTTTTGCGCGGGAGAAACTCCCGGAACAGGGTAAAATTGTTTGTCGGGATCAATTTGTCTTCCATTTCCGTCCACGCCAATCCAGAAGTTGTACAGGGTTGATCTACGTGCTTCTGGAGACATGTTCTTGTCTATGCCCAAAACGTATGACATAGTATCAAAAGCATCTACAAGGTTACTAGATATATCAATCGTGCCCACCTCAAGTGAACCATCTTCAGCAACAACAACTTTAGTGGCTACAGGTGTTTTACCCTCTGGAGGTGTATCTGATGTCTTGCCGTCTACTAGTTGTTTGCCGTCTGCCGCACTGCCACCATGCAGGTTGTAGTGTAAACCTAATCCGGGGAACATAGGGGTAGGCTCCCACCCCATAATTGCGGGTTCAAGAAACTGCCCTTGATTTTGGCTTTCATTCCAAGACTGTAATTCGTTATTATATATTCTAGCTTGGCTTGCAACAAGAAGGTTGTTAGCTTGATCCCACAGTGTTCTATCTTCTCTTAATTTAGCCATTTGGGAGGGGTTTTGAAGCATAGATGCGTATTCAGTAAGGTATGCGTAGGCGTCATTTAAGTCTCCTTCTCCCTTTGCCCTGTTAAAATTAAGACTGTGGATATCCCCCTTTAGAGTAAGTGTTCCATCTGTATCTGAAGCATTTGAAAGAGTAGAAAGAACACCAGTGAAGTCAGTATTGATACGTTCTCCCGCTTGACCAAAAATGTTGATACGCTCACGAGAATCTATCTTACCCTGTGCAGACTTTATCATGTCGCCAATCTTTTGAGCGTTTTCTTGATTAAAATTTTTGCCACTAACTGCTGCGTCAACAAGTATCTGATTGTATGCGTCAAGCTTTTCCTGTTCGCCCACGCGTAGGGCTTTTTCTTCTTGTATGTTTCGTGTAAAACCCTGTACTAAGCCAGTGGCAAGTGCTATACCAATACCCATCGTTTACTCCTCTATCTGGCCTTGCATGTTCATAAAGTTTTCTTCTGTCGGGGGTGTTGGGGCGTTGCCCTGTCGGATACCCTTGTTCAGTGTTTCTGCTACGTATGTAAACATGGCAGGATTGTTTTGAGCCATCATGTTAAAGAACGTCTGATCATCCATCTCGTCTTCGGTCAGTGCGTCTTCATTTTCAAACATACGATATGGCACACCGTTTTCTTCCGCCATGTTAGCTATGTACATGGCAAGTGGTCCCTTGATAAGCAAGCCCACGTCTGGCATAAACTGCCCCTCTTGAAAGGCTTGGAAGATGTAGCCCTCCACGAGAGCCTCAACAGATGCGCCAACCATCAGCAGCTTCAACATTTCGTCACGGGTCTGTTTGATTTCAAGGGAGTCGATTGCAGAACGTAGCGCAACTTCAGGATTAACCTCACGAGGGGGTTGACCCCACGGCCAGCGTTCGTTGTCGCTTGTCAAGCCGTATCCCGGAGGGGCGGCTGAAAACGGGTCTTTTGCTTCAATGCTTCCCGGTGCGGGCATCATCTCTTCGGCCATGCTGTTACACCTCTGTCATTCTTGTTTTAGGTTGTCCGCCCTTTGCCGTAAAGGTTACGTTGGCGTACTTTGAAAACATGTCTATTACCTGTTGGTTGCGGGCGTTTTGTACAAGGTTCATCATTGCGCTGTCTAAGCGAGGATCACTCTGCATAAGTTGTTGTATTGGCTGCAGTTGTGGAGTGTTTGCCGTAGCTGCACGTGATCCAGCCGCTAGGTCTGATGCTGTTCTAGACTGTAGAGGTACCGATGATCTGGCAAATTTTTGATTTTCTTTTTTTCCAGAATCCAAAAAGGACTGTGCAAGGGCAGATGTAGTTGCTACTCCTGTGCTTCCACCGGACATATACTGTATGCCCGCCATAGCTGCGATTGGAAGTAAAGATGAGAGTAATTTCATTTGTTTTTCCTAGTTTGAGCCTTATCCGCTGCCAGCCATCCACGCTGCTACCCAGTTGCCGATACCCAGCGCAAGGTCATTCTTTTGCTGGTCGTTGTACAATTCTTTGGTGTTGGCAAACTCCATAGCCATGATACCGACTTCGTGCTGTCGCTGCATGTACGATTCCGTTTTTTGAAAATTCCACGCTGCATTGTCACGATATCTTTGCCACAGATTGTTTAGTGCGTTTTGGCTGGCGTTAAATTGATTTGCTACGTTAATGCGATTTGTTTCGTTTTGGATTGCTGTGGCTGCAGTGTTGACCTGTCGTCTCCACTGTACGTTTGATTGATCCACAGCAAACTGCATGTTGGCATTGAACTTTTCGCGGTTGTCGCGCATAGCTGCGTTGAACTGTTGTTGTGCATTGACTTCACCTGCGTTAAACTGTGCAGTTGCAGCCACACGGTTTTTGTTAGCAGTCTCAACCTGTGATCCCAGATTCGCAAAGAACTCTTCTACTTGTAACTCATTTTTAGCGTTTAACTGCTTGCGGGCATTGTCCTCTGCAGCATCCTTGAACATCGCCTGTGTTAATGCATTGTATGACAGGGTAGCCCCCTGTTGACGTGCGTCGAGGTTCTTTGTCTCTGTAGAGAGAAGCATCTGTGCGTTTGTTACGGCACCCTGCAGACGTGCAGACAGGTTTGCTTTGTCCATGCCCGCAACTACAGCGGCGTTAGCTAGGGCTGTCTGTTGTTGATTGTTAAGATTCTGCAATTGTATTGTAGCGTACTTGTTGGCATCTTGTGACGCAATAACAATACCAGACTCCATGACAGCCTGTGTCATTGCGGCTGCAGCCATTGACGACGCACCCAATCCCCGTGCTTGCATCACACCGGCTACCTTGCGAACTGCAGGTGCAGCCCACGCTGGCATGGGTTTACCCTCTTCGATGCTGCCCAACAATTCGCCCAGTTGGTATTGAACTGTGGCCCGTTGGTCTAGTTCTTGTGTAGCGGCTGTCGCTTGTGATCCGGCGGAAACTGTGCCTTCAACTTGGGAGATGTCCACTTGTGGGCGACGGGCATCCTGTATTTGTGCCGCTGTCATGTCGGTGACACCGGGGGTTATTTGTGTTGTAGCAGCAACTTGGCCCAGTGTGGGGTCAGTCGGCTTGGTAGGAATTGCTGCAGATAATCCAGTAATGTCTGCAGTAGATGTACCAGCCAGAGGAGTTGCAGATGTAAGTGTGGTGTCTGCGCTGGTGGTTAGCAACTCGTCTTGCTTTACAGTGGGAGTAACTGCTGTAAGCTGGGGAACACCCGTAGTTTTCCCCGCTGCCATCTCTCCTACTTGATCAGTCAGGTCTTTATCAGTAGATATTTTATTTGCTTCTGCCATATTATCTGCTTTTTCTTTTTCAGAGTTCTTTGCGTCAAAGTATCCCCCGGGGACTGTTACACGGGTTCCATCCGCTTTAAATGCGTACATACCTCCCGTTCGGGGCATGACTGCCGTTCTAGCAGCCGTAGGTGTAGGGTCGTCTTGAAGAAGGGTTTCTCCGCCCTGCGGATTGTAAAACTCAGGTCCAGCCGCTAATATCATACCTGTTTATCCCAGCTTCATTACAACTGTAATAATCATAGCCACTACACCTATCGTAGATGCCATAATCAACGCCTCAAGACGCCACATACGCTTGTCCAAACCATCCAACTTCCCATGCACCAACTCACGAAACATAGCGCACTCTTTTTCATGTGCATCCAGTTCCATCTGCACCTTCAATGCAGGTTCCACTGTTTGTTGCTGCTCAATTTTCATTACGTCTCCAACGTCGCAATACGAGTTACTACCAGCTTGATGGTACTTTGCCTACAATAGTCAGCAGTCAGCTTATTTTTACGGCAACGGTGTGTTGACTACTGCCTAATTTCCACACTTTGCCAATTGCTACAGAGTATTGTTCAAAAGTTGGTGAGGTTACTGCTACTGCTTCAATGCCGCCATCTGACTTTGCTTGTGCTATAACAAAGTCACCAACTTTAGTTGTGCCACTAATCGTACAAGGAACCTGACCGCTAAACGCTATGCGGTCTACTTTCTGCCGCGCAGCCTCTAGCGCATCGCCTTCCAATGTTGTCTGATTACCATCAGCGTCAGTTGAAGCAATACTCCATACATCACCTCCAACATATGACGGGTC
>Ga0070754_10002969_pt1 | contig 12216 bp, 27 predicted proteins | sample VirMetDEL_Sep_01_FD_75181 | JGI IMG/M metagenome (GOLD analysis project Ga0070754, IMG submission 75181) | Aqueous microbial communities from the Delaware River and Bay under freshwater to marine salinity gradient to study organic matter... | ecosystem: Environmental > Aquatic > Marine >... | reverse complement strand
TTTAGATAATGTACCACCATCTAATGATGCGTCTGCATTAACTACAGGCACAATAGATAACGCAAGAATATCTCTTGATGCTAATGAAATACCAAATTTAGATACAGCTAAAATTACTACTGGTACTTTTGATATTGGTCGAATACCAGATTTGGCTGCATCAAAAATAACTTCAGGAACTCTAGCAGTTGCAAGAGGTGGAACTGGTGTTGCTAGTTTAGGATCTGCTAATCAAATTTTAGCAGTCAATTCTGGTGCTACTGCATTAGAGTTTCAAGATGCTGCTGGTGGAGCTGAAGCTGGTTCAGTAATTATTATGCCTACAAGCACAGTTCCAACTGGTTATTTAGAGTGTGATGGATCTGCAATCAGTCGAACTACTTACTCTACTTTATTTACAATTCTCTCAACAACTTATGGATCTGGCGATGGATCAACTACTTTTAATATACCAGATCTAAGAGGAGAATTTATAAGAGGCTGGGATAATGGTAGAGGTCAAGATAGTGGAAGATCTATAGGTACTTCTCAATCCGATGCGTTTCAAGGACACCATCATAGTTATCGTTACTATAATCAATTTCTTGCTGGTGGTGGTAGTAAAACAGATGATATGCCTCAATCTCCAAATTCAACTTCAAACAACAGAGTTACAACTCCGATTTCTGATGGTTCAAATGGAACTCCAAGAACTGCAAACGAAACAAGACCAAAAAATATAGCAATGATGTATTGCATTAAATATTAAAGCTTATGAAAATATATAATTACAATAAAGATACAAAAGAATTTATTAAAGAAACTGATGCTAGACAAGATCCATTAGATCCATCAAATTATCTAATTCCAGGAAATGCTACTACAATTAAACCACCTGTTATTGAAGATGGTTTTGTAAATGTATTTAGTGAGATAAGCAATTCTTGGATTAAAACTGAAGATAACAGAGGTGTTTGGTATAGAATAAGAGAAGAAGTAAAAATTAATGATCTTGGTCCAATAGAAGAAGGATTAACAAAAGATCCAGTTGAAAAAACTTCTGAAGAAATACAGGCTGAGCAAAATCAACAATCTATTATTGATGCAAAAATTGTTCTTCAAAATACTGATTGGATAATCACTAAAATTTCTGAAGCTCAAATTAAAGGCGAAGATATAACAATACTGAAAGATAAGTATTCTCAAGAAATAGCAGATAGAGATACTGCTAGAAATACTATTAATGATTTAGAAACAAATTAAGATGCCTAAAAAAAAATCAGCAACATCGTTAGTTCAACAAAGTGTAGGTATAAGATTATCTTCACATGAGAAGCTTTGTGCTGAAAGAATGAAAAATTTACTATCTTCGATTGAAAGACTAGAAAAAAAAGTTGAGAGTTTATCTGAAAGCGTTAATCGAGGTAAAGGTGCAGTTGCGGTATTAGTATTTATCGGATCTGCCATTGCTGCTGTTATTGGTTTTTTCACTTATAAGTGAAGTATTACAACAAAGGTATAACTGCTCACTTAGAAGCAGTAATCAAATTATTAGACGATGATCATTTAGTTTTTACTAATGTTAATGGAGTAGGTCCAATAGACATTGTAAGAATTAATATTCATTCAGGCAAAGTGGAACTCTACGACGCTAAAAGCGATAGAGAAGATCGTCATAAAAAAAGACCATACACAGAATTACAAAAAAAATTAGGAGTACAAAACTTTTATGTCAACTTACGTGAGAGAACCTGGAGATTGGGATCCAAAGTGGGTAAACTTTAATCCTGATGAATTTAAGTGCAGCTGCTGCGGAAGATTAGATATTCATTCTGATTTGCTAGACCTTCTACAAAAAGCTAGAGAAGATTTAGGATCTGCAATTACAATTAACAGCGCTTATAGATGTCCCGAACATAACGATAATGTAAGCTCAACTGGTTTAGCTGGACCACACACCTCAGGTAAAGCTTGCGATATTCATGTTTCAAATTCACAACATAGAAAAAAGTTAATCGATTATTTTACAAATAAAGTAACTGGTCTTGGTATTGCTAAGACTTTTATTCATATCGATATTTTAACACCTGATGAGATCTCTCATCGACCTAACTGCTGGTTATATTAATGATCTTAAATTTACTAGGCAAAGCACTTATTGAAAATTCTGTAGGAGCTTTAAAACATCACTTAGAGAAAAAACAAGCAATAAGAAATATAGAAATCGAAAGTCAAAAAGAAATTCAAATAGAGCGTATTAAACAATCAGGAGGATCTTTTAAAGATGAGATTATACTTGCTTGGTTTTTAATTATTTTCTCTTTACCTTTACTTGGAGAGACAGAGCGTTTTCTTAATTGGACTAAAGTATTGTCATCAATGCCGTCTGAAATATTTTATATTTTTGGCGCAATCGTTGCAGCTAGTTTCGGTATCAAAATTTCAAACATATTTAAAAAATGATAGATAAATTTTTATATAATTTATTTGGTAAAATAGACGCTTTATTTATTAAAGTAGATGAAGTTTTAACATTCAAATTTCCTAAAGCTAAAAAAAAGAAAAATGGCAAAGATTAAGTTTGTCCATTTTGTACCTAGAGAAAAAAAACCAAAATTAAGAAAGCATAAAAAGCGACCTAATAAACATGAGAAGAGACAAAAAGGATTATGAGAGACAACAGAGTTATATTAAGTTTTAAGAGTAGAGTAGAGCGTGAGCTTAAACAATTAAACCTATTAAGGTTCCTTAGACGAAACGTAAATACTGGAGCTAATGGTACTCAAGATTACGTAATAAAAAAAGGTTCAAATACTGGCAAGGTTGCCAAGTTATGAAAATCGATATTAAGACATTGATTGGAATAACATCGTTTATACTTGCTGGACTTTCAGGTTGGGTACTTATCTCAATCGTTGAGCTTAAAGAATTTACAAGAATGATGAATGGAGAATTAGTCCAAATCGATAAACAGATTGGACGAGTTTATAATTACATAAACAATACAGTTAAATCTCCAGCAGAATAATAAAGCTGCAAGGCGACGTTGGAAGTGTTAATGGCGGAGACGGAGAGATTCGAACTCTCGGTACAAGTTTCCTCGCACGACCATTTAGCAAACGGTTGGTTTAAGCCAACTCACCCACGTCTCCACTAAAAAGATTTTCATCAAGTTATAGACCGAATTGCTGAGTGTTTCAATAAGTTATGCGTAAGAAAAAAAAATCTGAAATAGAGGTTAAGTGCGATTACTGCGGAGATCGTACATCCTATTTCGTAACAACAATGAAGTACCAACGTTTCTGCAGAATACAAACTCCAGGCTATCCAGCAGAGAAGGATTGTTTGGAAGATTACATTAAGGAGAAAAATAAGAATGTACAAAAAGTCGAAGAAGAAAAAAGCATACAGTCACAAAAAAAAATCAGCGTTCAAGAAAAAGAAAAAGTAATCAAAAAGTTTGATGATTATCTTGCTGAACTAAAAAAGAAAAAATATGAAAAAAGGCTATCATAAAACCAAGAGTGGTAAGCTTGCACGCAAAGGTTTATATTATAATATTAACAAGCGTAAGAAGGCTGGCACTTCAAGATCTAAAAAGAAATCTACTATTAGTTCTAAAGCTTATCGTAGAATGAAAAAAGGTTTTAAGTAATTAATTAGGCGAGTAGGTGATAAACCACATCTGAGTTTTACCTTCATGGACAACTGCAGTTTGTGTTTTTTTATTTCTCTTAGCTTGGTAAATTACAAAACTTGGAACGTAACTACCTAATTGCTCTTCATTTAAAGTAAGAGTTTTAGTTTCCTTTTGTGTTTCAATTCGAACGTTAAACATTTCTATTTATACAACTTGATTTGCTTTTTTTAGCAAAAAGTGTACTTAATGTTACCAGTGGAAGTAAAAAGCGCGCAATATATAACAAAACTAATTGCTTGCTAATCGTCTAACGTTGATATTAATAGAGTATCAAGGATTGTTAGATGACAACTTTGATAAGAAAAATAGCGAAGAATTTAACCTCAAGTTTAAATTTATTTTTTATCACAACTCCAAGAAGTAACCTAAATGTTACCGAAAAAGGTACCGATGTTACCGCAATGTTACTTTGTTACCGACTGACTGGTTTTAAAGTTAAGGCAAGAGTTGAACGTTTCACTCAATTTGAATTGTTATCTGGTGGTCCTATAACCATAGGAGACAATGAAAATGATTAAAACTAAAATAGTTCACAAAAATAATAAGTATAAAGTTTTGGTTGCTGATGATTTTGGTAAATACAAAACTGCTGCATCTTTTGATGATAAAATAGATGCTCAACACTACAGAAAAAACTTAGTTGATAATACTGAGAAAGCTCTAAAAAGTCAGAGTAAAATCACTGTAGCTGAAGCTTACAAAAGTTATGTAATTTATAAGTTTGAATTATATAATACTTACAATTCATTATCTGAACACCAGGCTAAAGTTTACAAAGGTCGATATGAAAATTGGGTTAGTAAATATTTTCCTAAAAATATCGAACTTAGAAAATTAAATAGTGAACATTTAAAAAAGTTTTTCTTAACTTGTAGATTTAAAGGTTTACCGTACAAATCTGCGGTGTCTTTAATATATACTTTTAAAGGTATGTTTGAGTGGTCTATAGATCAAAATTATGTTTTAGCTGTTGACTACAATATTAAGTATTTTCAAATATCAAAATATCCTGAATTAAAACCTCAAGATGGATCTGATAAAGTAAAGAAAACTACAATGATTAATAGATTTGAAGTTAAACAACTTTATAATGCTATTAAACCAACAGATCCTAACGACTATTATCAAGTCGTCAACTTTGTATGTATTAATATCTTTATGTACACTGGCGCTAGACCAGGTGAAGTCAGAGGTATTGAGTGGAAAAATGTAAATTTAAAAACTAAAAAAATCTACATTACACAACAAATGCACGATCAAATGTTGGTACCTAGAGTAAAAGCTTTAGGATCAGAAAGAATAATACATATTGCACCACATTTATTAAAAGTTCTATCTCGTTGGAAGGATTATCAAGCTGATAGAGTTCCTAATCCAAAGTTTGTATTAGAGAATGTATTAACTAAATTACCTATACCAGATCAACAAATGCGTTTTTTCTTATACAGAGCATACGCTAAAATTGGTTTAGCTATAATTGATGATGACGGTAATAAAGTAAAAGTTATTAGTTGTAAGTTTAAAGGTGAGCCATTTAAAACTTTTAGACATTTTGCAGCTACAGCTTTATTAAACGCTCAAGCTAGCAATCCATTATTAAATGATAATTTCATTAAATCGCAGTTAGGTCATAGAGATATTAAAACTACTCGTATGATTTACGGTGATCATAATGATTTAGATAGCCAATCAAATATTGAAGAGCAAATTGATAACAGTTTAGATAACGCTCTAAATCTAAAATTTAACTAAAATACCTCTATAGTTAGTGTCATGGAGATTGTGAAATCGCAGTCTCCGTGGCTCTCAGGAAGATTTTTTTTCTATAAATATTGTAAAATTGCTGAAACCAAGATCAGCAGCATTATAAATGCAATAGGTGCCATTTAATTTCTGTAAATTCCTAAACGTTCGTTTCCTTCTTTAAGAAGTGTATTATCCTTTTTTAATCTTTCTATTTCCACATTCAGCTCACCATTAATTTTTTTATGTTCAGTCTCTAACGTTGTTAGTCTATGTATTTCTGATTTAAGTTGATCTATTTCGATTTGATATAATTGATAATCACTATCCTTATCTTTTTGTAATTTTCTAATTTTCTTTTTCAAGCGCTCAATATGCTTGTCCTTCTTTATTTCCTCAAACATACCAGCGTTCGTCATTTATTCGTCAACTTGCATTTCAAAGCTTTCTTTATGATCTAATAATGGATCTGTTGGTCTTTCAGGTGCTATTTGATAGCCAGCTGAATACTCGATCTCATCTTTAGTAGCTTTGATTTCGTCTTTAACAGCATCTTTAGCTGCGTTTAATTTCTCCATAAGCTTTGGAAAATTACTCTCGTAAATTCCATATATATAAAGATCATTTATTGCTGAAGTTACTCTAGCTAAACCTCTATACCTCTTATTGAGACGTTCTACTTTACTGTCCAAGGACATTCTTTTTTACCTCCTCAGTATCTTTTTTAACGCGTGAATTATTTACTCTCACATCGTCAATTTTAATTGTTGGATCGCTTGTTGGGTTTTGTTCAGCCATTGCATCATCAACCGTTTCAAACGTTTGTTCAGAAGTGAATACAGCTTCACAGTTTTTTATTTTCCTGTAAACCATTTTTGGTATTCCTCCTTACTGATTTTGCCTCTTGAGTAATCATATTCCACATCACTATTAGCTTGATCAATTACCTCCTGGACAGTTGGTCCTTTACCAAATACTTCTTTTGGCGGTAGGTAAGGTGATGTTGTATGACCATCAGGTCCACTCATCTGAAGTACATCAAGTATTCGACTATCTTCTTTAGCAAGTCTTATGTATGGAATTTGATTGCAAAGAACGATGTCTAAGATTTCTTTACTTTGATAACCAACTGGCTCATAAGATAAAACCATCATATACTTAGCTGCAGCTCCAGGCACATCTTGCCTAATTACTTCAAACTCTACTTTATTTGCTTTAATTACAGCCATGGATCTACCTCCTCAGGTTTTTTAAATTTAAACACTAACGGTTTATTATTGACGAAAACTTGAGAGTTTTTTCTAAGCTTATTAGTTAAAGCTTCGATCTCACCTGACATTCCTTCAAGTGGTACCGCAACTCCATCAGCAGTAGCAATCTCAAGATTTTCTATTTTTTCTTTAAATGTTTTTAGATCGTGTATTAGATTTTCACTGCATAAACGATCAATACTGCATTTAAACATTTGCGCTAACTTGCACAAACTAGTTGGACTTGGTGCATTAAGTCCTTTTTCGTATTTCTGTATTTGTTGAAACGATACAGATAAACCTTCCGCAACTTTTGTTTGCGTCCAGTTTTTTTGTTTTCTTAGGTATTTTAAATTTTTACCTAAGTTTAGATTGAAGCTTAGTTCATCGTCACTGATGCTTCTGTTTGGCATAAAACCTCCTCTAATGTTAAGTTAAAGTAATTTTCTACTTGCTCTTTGAAATTACTCAGATCATGCTGAGAAGATCTTTGAGCTGTTAGTAGAAAGCAATCAACTGGCATCTGACGGAATACATTTTCCATCCTTAGAAAAAAAGCTGGTTTGCCTTTTTCCCACTTGAGATACCAAGGTGAATTATTGATTTGATAAGTTGGCTCATCACTACTGAAATTTTGATAAGACATATAAGAGCAATAAGTTTTTCTTTGCGGCTCACTGTCAAAATCTAAAAGATCAATATCTTGTTCATTTACATTTTCAGTCATTAGCATAAATCCTCCAAATTAAGTTCATAGAAGGCGCTCTTTACTTTCTTGAGTGCCTCAGCTAATTTTGCATTTAATCTCGCAGCAGCGAGAGGATGTAATTGCATTACCTCTCCAAACTGAGCTAACATTTTAAGATCCTCATCACTAATGACGTATTGGTCCCAAATAGGTGAGAGCATTGCTGTTTGTAATGTATTCTCAACAATGTCTTTCTCTTGCTCTAACTTCAAAGCAGCTTTAACTACTTCAGATGGTTTACTGTTTGGAAATTGTATTATGTTACTTTTTTTGCTCATATTCCTCACGCTGCAACTCTTCAGATTTTCTTAGATAGTTAAGAGCATCTACGTAATTATCTTCCTTGAATGAATGAGAAGCTCTAATAATTTTAGAAGCTACATACATTAAACAAACCTTCCACGCTGGTATTGGTTCAGGAAGATCGAGCAGAGCTTGCCAACTTTTGCCTATTAACTTCATATTAAGACTAAAGCTGCCATACTCCGCTCGTTTGATTTTACGGATATGCTCTATCTTATGATTGACTTCGCTCATCTTTATTTTGGAAATCCACATAAGATTTATTAATTTCCATCTCAACAATCTTTGCCATACTCACTGGTGCATTAAATTTATTCTGCGCCAAATGTTTTAGCTTTAAGTAAACTGGCATTGATATTGCGATAGATTTATATTTATCCGTGTCCATTAAATGTTACTCCAATACTGCTGGATCAAAACTCGTACCTTCAGAGTTCATTTCCAGTTTCTCTACACGGTGCATCCAGTAATACGGCGTACCTTCAGAAAGTTTGCCTTTACCTGATGCGGTTGATTTATACGCTCCAAAACGATATTTGGTTCCGTCAACCTCAATCGTACCTTTTAGATCGTAAGATTTCGGACTAGCTTTCTCTGTATTAAGAATAGCTGTTCCGTATGATTTAGTGTCTTGACTATCTGCCATTTAACACTCCTTTAGTCTCTAGTGTTGATTTAAGCTCAGTAAATCGCTCTTGGAATTTTCCGTAAGCAATCGGATTATCAGTTTTGATTTTCTGCAGCATAGTTTTATGATTAGTCAACCAAGCTTGATAATTCCCAGGATGAGAGACTTTTTCTAATTCCTGGAGAGCTGTTTGTAATTGACGATCTTGCTGTTCAATAGCAGTGCTAACTTCCTCGGCAGAAGCAACACTATCATTGGCAAAACCTAAAAAAGCTAAGGCTCTACCAACTGCTGATGTTTCAGCGTTCTCAAGAGCTGAGGTTTGGTTTATTTTTGAAAAACCTCTATACTCTTCAGATATTCCAGTAGATACGTGTATGTCAGATATGTAAGCATCTACTTGAACAATCACCTTCTTATCGTCATGGTGAATTATTGTTGTTTTAAGATCCAAAAGAGATCCTAAAACTCTTCGCGCATAAGCAAGTCTTGTACTCACTAGTTGGTATGATTTATTGTGGATTTTTATTTCCTCACTACCACTGTGTTTTTTGTACTCGTTTATGGCGTCTATTAGTTTGTCGTTATATTTTTCCATATTTTTACCTATTGTTGTTTCCACAAATCTTTCGCGTGTTGCAGCCATTGATGACCAATCTTCCAGTGGAAGGCGTGATCAAAATTAGGATCAACGTCTTTAACAAGCTCTGATTTGATTTTTGTTACGTCATCCTCGGATGCGTATTTCATTATTAATCGCTCTCTTCGAACAAGAGTTCGGACTAATTCCTCATAATAATTATTTAGATTTTCGGGTTCTAAATCTGCGCAATTTCTTGCATCAAAAATTTTGAAATCGTCTTTAACAACATAAATTAATTTTACATCGTGATCAGGTTTACATTTTTTATAAAATGCACATTGAATTAAATGTTGTCTGTTAGGCGTAAGTGGTGTTTTGGCATTGAGCCAAGATCTATAACCATCAACCTTGACTTTACCTAAACGATCCCAGCTGGTCTTTATTTCCAGGAGGCAGAAAGGATTTCCGCTGTTAGAAACAATGGAAGGAACAGCGGATGAAAAATCCTCCAGGCTAAATTCCAAATCTGATCTACCAATAATCGGTAAATGCAAACGATCGTCATTGAACGAAAGGATATTTTCAGCAACGATGTTTTTGGATCTACTTACGCCTAAAGTTTCGCACGCTTTCTCAAGCTGCAAAATCGTTTGAGGTACAGTTTCTCTGTAACGCTCGAATTTTTCTATGTCTTTATCATCAACAGGCAAATATTTATCAAACTCTTCCTGGACCTTTTGAATAGCAAGATCCAGGCTAAGTTTGTTATTAACCACAGGAGAAAGTTTTTTAGTATTCGGATTTAATTTAAAAATTTTATTTGCATAGTGATATTGAATTGCATTATTGCACGCGACGCCTGAGTGCATATTGGCGTTGCCGTCGAATTGACGTCTTTGTTCTTGAGTACAAATTACATATCTGTAAACCCAAGGACCATCTGCATAAGATGACTGAGTAGGTGAGAAGTGGTTTAAATTTAATTCAACAAAAATTTCTGGTATCGAAGTTTCTGCTAAAGGATCTGATAATTCTTTTTTGTCTGTGTTGTTCATAGACAAACCTTTATTTTAAATGAGGTTCAAACTCATTTCGATCTGGCTATGAAAGGTTTATGTAGAGGCTAAAAAGTTCTACTTAATGCTTTGTGATTTCTTTTGAGGTATGTTGCTAGCAGTTACGGCGAAATGATGCGGAAGTTCTACCACTGGATTTTCCCAAGGTAATCCTTCTCTAAAACGTACAAGCCATAGAGCTTTGTACTTAACTACTTTAGGTGAAAACGTATAATACTGTGGACCTCTTTGACCTTTACCTTCAATTACAGCTCCATCATCATTGTTATATCTTCTCCATTTTTCTAAAGAACTTTTAGAAACCATACCTTTTAACAATTTGACTGCATCCCAAGTAGTAAACCATCTGTTAGGATTATCGTTGTAATAATAATTTAGATCTTCAATAAAACCACCATCATTACCTCTATCTAAAGTAAAGTTTTTTTCTTTAATTGGTTTTTCAGCTGTCTTTTTAACTTCTTTTTGTTTCTCAAGCTTAACAACGTTATTTTCTTTTTTTGGTTTTGTCTTGGTCTTAGGCTTAGGCACGTTTTTTTCTCGCTTTAAATTCTACAGTTAAATCATTGATTTTATCATTCAAAAAAGGTGCTTTTGTTTGATTTTTATACAAATCTAAATCTTCAGCTTCTTTACTATCAATGTAGTATTTTAAATATTTTCCTACTTCATTTTTAATTTCGCTATTTCTTCTTTGTAATTTTTTTAACTCAGTTAATTGCTTATCTAAACGTCTTTGCAATTCTAATTTTTCTTTTTTATTTTCATAAAATCTATCTAAAATTAATTGATTAACAGCTTCTGTAAGTTTACTTTTTTTCTGCTGCTCTAATTTTAATTTTTCATCTTCTTTAATAAGCTTAGATAATTTTTGTATGTTTTCAATATTTGGCGTTCTTAATCCAGCGTCAAGATCCATATAAGCTGGTCTTACAAGTGCTGCAATCGGTGCAATTAAATCAATATCAATATCATCTGCTAAAACTTTTACATCTGATGTAGGATCTAAATTTAAAATTCTTTTTTTAGTTCCATAGATTTGATAAATTCCTAAATAATATTTGTAGTAACCTTTATCTGGTCCAAATTTATTTCCTTTCTCATCTTCTAAAGGTTCATAAGTTCTAATCATGCAAATTTTATTATTTAATGCAGTCGCATCATTGCTGCTAGTTTCATAATAGTAAGCTAACATTCCATGATAAGCAGTCTTATCAAAATCAATTTGAATAGCTTTAATATCATAACGGTATAATTCTGCTGGACAAGCTACGGTATAAACATCTTCGTTATATCTAATTTCACCTGGAGCATATCTATTTGAATGAACATCTGCAGTTTGTTTATGTAAATTAACAAATCCCCAGCAAGGTATCATTTTAGTATCAAACATTAAAGTTTGCGGTGCTAATCCTAAAAGTTTTGCATACTCTTCAGCTTTGCTTTTTGGTAATTCTCTTTTACCTTGGATATAATTATAAAGACTTGATAGACCGCCATCGACAGCTAAATCTTTTGGATCGATATTATTTGTTAATAAAATATCTTGTAATGGACTATCAATGAAATCATTTTTTTTATCTTTTTTATTCCAGCCAATAGGATCAGTATGCCAAGCTGGTATTGTTTCATCTGAAATATCTTTATCTAATTTTGGATCTTCGTAATTATATTTTCCTTCGTACTTTGCTTTAGTCCATTTACTGTTAAAGGCTGTTAATTCACCTCTATTTAAAAATTTTGTTGCTTCTCTATAAACTTTTATTTCAACACCATTTATTCTTTTTTGACCTAATCCTTCAGGAGTATCATAATAAAGATCAACTCTTGCATGAGGTATGTCTGATTTATAATATCCAGGTAATTCTCTTTGAATTACAAAACCATTTAAAATTAAATCTTGATACTCATATTCTTTTTGTGTCCAAAAAGGTTTTACAGCGCCGATGTATTTTGAATTTAATTTTGTTGAAAATGTTGTTTTAGGTCTTTTAGACATATTTAAGTTAGATAATACATTTTAAGATTTAATCAAGGATATTTTCTACGATTGTGGAAAAAAAGTTAATTTTATTCTTGCAATATAAGCTGAGTATTTTAATGGTCAAATCACTAGGAAAATCGCTGTTTTTCTTAGTCTTATTAGTATGGCTAGACAGATTTATACAAATGACGTGGATTTTAGCGCTTATTCGCTGGAACATAG
>Ga0070754_10002967_pt1 | contig 12221 bp, 9 predicted proteins | sample VirMetDEL_Sep_01_FD_75181 | JGI IMG/M metagenome (GOLD analysis project Ga0070754, IMG submission 75181) | Aqueous microbial communities from the Delaware River and Bay under freshwater to marine salinity gradient to study organic matter... | ecosystem: Environmental > Aquatic > Marine > Coastal... | reverse complement strand
TGATGATTATTTCCGCATCGACCGCTCCGCTGCCGCCAACGCTGCGCTCCGCTCAACCGGACGTTGTATTTCTGGTGGTGGTGGCACTGACCCCCGTGCCCCTGTGTCTTTGGACGCCCTCCAAAGCACTATGGACGCCGTGCTTGTAGAAGCAGGTGTGGAACCAAACTACTTGTTTATCCACCCCTCAATGCGTAGTGAATACACAGCACTACTCGTTGCTACAAGCGGTCAGTTATTCACAATGACCGACAGCGCCAAGAACGGCGATGGTGGTTTCACCTCGCTCGGTTTCAACGGCATTCCACTCAAAACCAGTCGCCACATTGACCGAGGTTTGGTTGTAATGCTAAAAACCGATAGTTGGAAGATTACCGAACTGGAAAGCAAAGGTTTTGCTGACCTCGACGGAAATGTTCTTTCCCGCACGCTCAACAGAGATGCTTACGAAGGTTACTACCGCTGGTATTACAACCTCGTTTGTATGCGTCCCAACGCAAATGCGGTTCTAACCGGTTTAGATTTCCCTGCCTAAACATTAGTTTAGCACTAAACCTTGGGGGTCTGGGTTTTTTCCCAGACCCCCTTTTTTTGTAAGTAAAGGAGGCAAAATGTTAGAGTTAGTTTTATTTTTCACAGCAACAAATCTTTTTACACTAAACGCACTATTGGGTGTTTTTTTAGTAGAAAAATGGAATAAAATAAAAGAAGAGCAGGAAACAAAAAATAAGTTTTCTGTTGTCTCACCTGACGACATTATTAGACATTACGAGGAGAACTACTAATGAGAAGCGAAGCAGCAAAAAGAATGATGGAACGTTATGGTTCCAAACCAAAAAGCGGTGGTGGTTCTGGGATAATAGGACCTGTGCTGACGACCGCCGGTGCTGCTATTGGTGCTTACTTGGGTGGTCCAGCAGGCGCACAGGTAGGCGCAGGCGTAGGAACAGAACTGGGAAAACTTACAGCAACAGGCGAACAAGCAGAGGAAAATAAAGACAAAGACGGAATGGGCGCTATTATGAAAGGTTTGGAAGGACTTGCCGACGCAGATAAAAAGAAAAAACTTATGGAAATGATGAAGGCAGGTAAGATTTCACCAGAACAAGCAACCGCCGCCGCAAAAGGAATGAGCGCATAATGATAAAAGACAAGGACATAAAAAGGTTGTTGGACGACAGCAACAACTCTAAACAAATCATTACCCGCATTTGGGACTTATGCTTACATTATTTAGAAGGAAGACAACACCTTGTTTATGACCGGTCTATGTCTAACTATGTTGTAGGTAGAGAACTACAAGGTAATAGACAAAGAGCAACAATCAACTTGCTCCTAAACCTTTACAGAAACATTATTTCACGCCTTACTATCAACTACCCTTCTGTTGCTGTTCTTCCAGCATCTCCTACACCAGACGACATAGTAAAAGCAAAGAGCAGCGAAACTGCCCTACATTACTACTGGAACAGCGCAGATTGTAAGCAACTATTAGAGAAAGCAATAAAATGGTTAGTGTCCTGCGGTAATGTTGGTCTAAACACTTATTACGACCCAGATAAAGAGTGTGTAATGACGGAGGTTATTTCACCTTACGACATTTTCTTTGAGAAGGGTGCTATTGATTACAACGACAGCAGATTTGTTGCTATTCGTCGTTTTCACGTTAGAGAAGAACTTGCTGAAATGTTCCCAGAACATAAAGAATACATTATGAAGGCACCTTCTTACACACAGCAAGACCAAACAAGCGACTATGGTTACACAGCACAAAACCACTCTGTTCCACAAGGACGCTTGGAAACTTATGACTTTTACGACAAACACGGCGAACTACGCATTTGTCTAAATGATAAAGTCCTTTTCAAAACAAAAACACCAAAAGGCATTATGCCCTTCCAGCACATTCGCTACACAGACGTTCCTAACCGCATTTGGGGTCTTGGGTTGCTGGAACCACTTATCGAACTACAAACGCTCTACAACACAGCGAGAGCGCAAATAATAAAGAACGTAGAACTTATGTCTAACCCAAAGTGGTTAGTGCCTAAAACAGCAGGCGTCAATCCAAACGCTATTACAAACAGAGCAGGCGAAAAGATTTTCTACAACCCTGCTGGTGGAACACCACAGCAAATCCCTATGGCGGGACTACCTGCTTATGTTATTCAAAACATTCAGCAAATAAGCGAAGAAATGAAAGACGTAGCAGGCATTCACTCTGTTTCACTTGGACGCAGACAAGTCGGCGTAACCTCTGGTAAAGGCATAGAAGCACTTGCTACACAAGACATTTCACAATTACAAATAACACAGCAGCAAATAGAAGACGCTGTAAAGCAAATGGCGAAAGTTGTTTTGGTAATGATGAAGACTTATTACAAAGAAGCAAAGTTCGTAAGAATGCTTGACCGAACTGGTAAAGTTATTTTCAAACAACTACGAGACACAGACATAGTAGATGACCCTGAAATCTTTATTGAGGCAGGTTCTATGTTTAGAGCAGAAGCAGACGACAAGGACGCACGCATAGTTCAGATGCTCCAACTTGGTCTAATAGACAAAGAAACAGCACTAAAAGAAATGACTTTTAGAACTGGTAATGCTTATGCCTTGGAGGAAATGGAAGACCTCGCACACGCAGAAGAAATCCTTGCCGCAGTCGCAGACGGACAGCAAGTAGAAATCTTTGCTACGGACAACCTTGACGCCTTTATGGAGGTGTTTAGCAACTACATAAAGAGCGACGATTTCTATTCTAAACCACTGGAAAGACAAGAATACATTAGAGACGTTTTCCACGCTATTATTGATAAGAAAATGGGCGGTCAAACAAACATTATGAGAGACGACAAGGTTTATCCACGTCAGGTAAATAACCAAGAACAACTCGCAGAAAACGTAGTCCAACTCAACTCACCAGAAGCAAGAATGGCGCAACTCAACCAAGGTTTAGATTTAGCAGACCAACAAGCAGAACTAAACTCTTTACAGCGAGACGAAGCAACATTTACCCGTGATGCTATGGGTGGAGGGGAAACTATCTAAATGAATACAACAGAACTACGAGAGGTTTTTAGAGACTTTATTGACGAAAGCGACACAACCTTTTTTAGCAATGCTGACGTAGCACGCTATTTGAGTTTGGGTTACGACCAGTTCCGCAGTAGAGTTTGCGAACACGACCTTTCTATTTACAAAGTTAGGACAAGTTTTACGCCTACTACACCCGAGTTTGACTTGGCGACACAAGACATCACAGACAGCACAGGCGCTCCACAAAGAGCGTTAGGTCCTGCTGCTACTGCTGGTTTTCGTCTTTACAAGATTGTTCGTCTTTATTTTCAGTCGGCAGGTTCTACTTTCCCCGGTCAGTTTCTAAAACCTGTAAGTAGCAGAGAACAAGTTTATTCACCTGACTATCTTACAAGTAAGTTTTGTTTAGAAGGAACAGAGTTTATTTTCGCAGCGCAGTTTGGAGGCACTTTGACTTTTGAGTATGTGCCTTACCATAATGTAGATTTTGCTGCTGCCGCAGCGTTTATTGACGACTTGGGGCAGTTCCACGACCTTATTGCTCTTTATGCTGCTCGTTATTATGCTATTGCCGATGTTGGTGTAAATAACGCATTAGAAAGAAAAATAGCATTTAGAGAAAAGCAGTTAGAAGATTACCTAACGTCAGGTCGCCAAGCGACAGCAAACCTTTATGTAACTTACACTAACCCAGACTTTATTACATAGGAGGCGTCATAAATGGCGGTAAAAGGAACAGAAATAGAAATCCTAAAAAGTGGAATGGATTATTCCACATTAGACAAAAAGTCTGCGTGGTTACAGAACTTACAAGTAAAACAAGGTTCTTTATGGGTTCGCAAGGGTTTCGGGCAACTACACCAAATAGACACCACACTAAAAACAGGCACAAACTCTAAAACTTGGAACGAAAAAAATGTTGGAGCAACACAACATTTAGGAACTCATTATGTAAAAACTGCTTTTGGAAACGAGCAGTTCCTTACACTAACCAAAACAGACTGCTACACAGCAAACATTAGAACCGACAATAACTATGCGGCAGGCGACACCTCACACGAAGGAACACCTTGGAATAACGGGTTAGTTGGTTCAGGCGACTTTATTAGAACTTACACTCTTCACATTTACGACAAGACGCTCGATAAGAGTTGGGAAGAGGTTATTTACAAAAAGTCTTCACAGGAAATCCCAGAGGACTTACTAAAACTAAATAAAGTTTATCCCCATTACCAAACAATAGAAGACGACGAGCGTGGAATAGACAACACACGCTACATTAGTGCTGACGATGACGCTGACGAGGTTGCTTTATTTACAGACATAGGAAACGCCGTTGTCTTTGGCGCACAGGGTTTAGGACTACACATTTACAACCCAGTCGTTTTCAACGAAAGACAAGACACAGCACACAACCGCTTTTATGACTGGAACACTTATGAGGGCAAAGGTGAAGCGTCTTATGTTATTCCTTTCAAACTAACTGACTTGTCTTCCCTTGACGGGTTTGACTACTTATTAGAAGGCGAAATCCAAAACATTTCTGCTATTTCTCTTTTTAGAAACAGACTTGCTATTGCTGCTGGTAAGCGCATTTATTTTACAAATGAGTTTAGTGAAGACAAGTTATTTGCTTTTACAGCAATCCAAACAGACAACTTTGTTGAGATTGACGCACCAGAACCTATTGTAGCAATAAAAGGTTTCAAGCAGTTCTTATGGGTTTTTACAGAAAATAACACCTACATTTACAACTCACCTAACCCAGACACAAATGTCGGGCAACTTTCAGGTGGAGTTTTTGTAAATCTTTCTACTACTACTGGTTGTCTAAATAACCGCTCATTAGTAGAAACACAAAATAGTTTTATTTGGTGTGATAAAAATGGCGTTTATGCTACAAGCGGAACTGCTACTTTCCAAAAAATAAGTGATAGAATAGACCCATTTTTCAGGGACTTTATTACCAACCCTCTTACAAACTTTTTTACTTTGTCTGGCGTCAGCGACGACACACTACCACAACCACGAATGGTTTATGACTTTGCTGAAAGAGAACAACGCAGAGGTGTAAAACTTGATTACAACCCTAACACTTTTGAGGTGTTTATGTCTATTCCTTACTATGGAATAACTTGGGTTTTCAAAGAAGGCGACTGGTTTATTTGGTCTTTTGAGAGTGTAAGAGACCCACTACGCTCTCCTACTGATGTTGCTAAAACAGAGAACCTACAAAACACAGAAATAGTTGTAGGTGGTGCTACTACTTATGTAGTTGGTTGTTTTGACGACAAGTTAGTCCAAAATCAAACTTACATTCAGGGTTACAGAACAGACGGAACAGAGTGTATTTATGACGGAACTTACAAGGTTTCTTCTTATTACCTCTGTGAGTTAGGCAGAGGTGGAGCAGCAGACCGCTCTGTTGGTTCAGCAACTTACAAAGGTTCAGGCACAAACGAAGACACACGCTTCCGTTCTGGTGAGTGGGTCGCAGACGAAAGCAACACAGGCAACGAAATAACCGACCTTGGTTCTACAAAGGGCGTTTGGTATTTCGGCAAACCAGTTCGTAGAAATCCTTTTAGAACATCTGACTTTCCTGCTAATGACGGATTTGACCCACAAGAACCGGTTTATTTAGTTCCTGTTTATTACAAACTACCTGCCGACATAAAACCAGAAACAATAGACGAGTTGTCCCTTCGTGTTTATTACGACAACTCAAAATGGAAACCTCTTATTGAGAACAACGGAAATGCTACACCAGCGATTATTTTTGAGGAAGGTGTTGCTGCTTCTTTATTTTACGGAACCGCCAACGCCACACAAATAAGAGTTTTAGACCAAGCAAACGCCCCTGACCCTGACGGCATAAAAATAGATTTAGTTTGGAATAGAGCACTTATTCCTCCTCTCAACACTACATTTGGCGCTTCTAATGGTTTTACATTTCAGCGTTTCCAAAAGAACCTAATGTTTTGGTTGCCTATGAAACGCCGCTACGCAGACGACCAAGGAGGCGTTCTTTCTGGTTTTGACGACCAAGACACCTTCTCTATTGGTTGGAAACTTGATTATGATGACCCAACAAATAACCAAGTTGCTCTAACAGACAGCAGGGCAACACCTCTTACAGCAGAAAACACAGCGTTCTTCTATTACTCCTCAAACGAAATGCCTGAAACACGACGTAGCAACAGGATTACAACAGGACTAAACACACAAGAACTAAACCCAAAACAACCCGTAGATTGGGTTGTAAGCGGTGAAAACATAGGAATAGACGGCATAGGTAAAACAGGAACGATTGTTCTAAAAGCAAGAGGACTTTATTTACAACTTATTTCTACTGGTATTGGTTCTTCTATTTATTCGCTTATGTCTATTTTGTTAGGAAGCGACTGGAAACTTTGGTCTTCACAAATAGTAGATTACCTTGGACCAGAACAAAACAACGAAGGCAAAAACATTTCTATTGATTTTGAGACTAACGGACTTTTGAGAAAGCGTTTCCAACCTTCTCTTACAGGCGACATTACTGAAAGAACATTTAGAAGCGGCGCTCAAACAGGAGACACCGCTGCTACTTACGACAACTCACCAGCGCAGGTAGGCAACTACCTTACTGACGAAAGAGAGTTAGACACTATTGCTGTAAGCGACAGCGTAAAAGGTGAGAACTTACATTATGTTCTTTACGGACACGCTTACGACAAAGCAACAGAACTACAAATGAAATCAGCAAAAGCAGTAGTCAAAGTAGCGTCCCAAGGACGCAGACGCAAAGGAAGAGGCATTCAGTAATGGCGAGACAAATAATCATAAATAAAGATGAAAACGACCTTTATGACGCCAACATTACAGACAGCGACACCGCTGCCCTTTCTTCTTTGGGTGCTTATGGTAGTAGAGACAAACTAAACCCGCCAAAACTACAAAATAACACTTTGCCGCTTTCAGGTGGAAACTTTACAATAAATAAAGTTGATAAGAAAAACACAGATTACAAAGGTTTAGGAAACACAGCAAGTAGAAAAAACCTTTCTATTCAGGCAGATAGTCGTTATTTTGGAATGACTTTTGCTGAAACAATAACTATTACAGCAGGAACTACTGCTATTTTTACAAACTGCTTTTTTGAGAAAGCAGCAATCAACATAACAGCAGGAGCGTTCGTTCATTTCATAGGTGTAGTTTTTGACGAAAACACAACTTATTCACACACAGGCGCACCAGCAAACGTTTATGCTATTGGTGTTTCTAATAAAACTGGTGCTGTTCTTGCCAACACCACTATTGTAGCGGAGACAACATAATGACGACAAGAGAAATAACTAAACAGCAGTTTAGCGACGGAACCACTATCGACAGCGACCGCCTTGACAAAATGAATAGCGAGGTTGCTGATTATGTAAATAATGTTCCCCAGAGAGGCATTACTAATAAGTGGGTTCCAACTCGTTATGTTTGGGGTTATGCTCCTTGGGACACAAGCGGACAAGGACCCGGTGTTGGTAATAGTGCTGGTAAAGGCGTTGTTACACCTAACTTTTTTGGACCTAACTATTATGTCCCTTTTATTCCTTGGTTGCCGGTTGTAAATAATAACAAAACAACACAACCACGCAAGTCTTCTTCTACGTTAGACACACCCACTACATTTACAAACCCAGAACGCTACAAAGGTTATTTAGCGCAGGACGCAGATTTGGGGAACACCGCTGACTTTTCGCCTATTGACGGAACAAGAAACCAATACTCTTGGGAGGTTGGTTGGGCGACAAATAACCCAACAATAATCAAAGAAATAAGTGTAGTTTTCGATAAGACTTTGGAGTTCCCAGATAAAACCTTGTCTGGTTTGCTTGGTTGGAGCAGAGATAGAAACTGGGAAACAGGACCACAAGCGCCAACATTTATGAACTTGGTAGAAGAAACCCCGCTTTCTTCTGTTGTTATTGAGGTTCTTGTTGTTTCACCAACTAACCCAGCAGAAAGAAAAGACGGATTTGTAGTTTGGAGCAGAAGCAGAATGCGTTTGGAAGGCGAAAAGTTATGCGCCCCCGACCCTAACGCTGCTCTTCCAGTAACAGATTATTTGCCTATTCTAAACCCAAACGACCAAAGAGCAGATGGTTTATGGTTTAGAAATGAAGACATAAACATTTCTATTCCAGCAGGAGCGCAAGTGTTTTGCTCTGTTATGTTGCCTGATTACCAGTTTGACAATGACTTTTACCCAAACGCCATCACAAACATTAGTGCCTACTGGTCGCCTATGACGGACACAAACCAGTCCTACACTATTAGTGTTACTTGTTTAGAGGAAACGGAGAACTATGAGTAAAATAAAAAAGCAAGACATTCCAAGAGGCGTAAGGTTAGACCCAGCACACACTCACGGCACTATTGCCGCAGCAGGAACTCAAATAGGAAACGCTATTTTAGAGCGGGAGCAGTTTGAGAAAGGACAAGGTGTCTTTCGTTGTATGTGGAACACACCTAACTTGTCTGCTGACTACTTTGGTGTTAGTAATAACCTTTTCACCATTCCTTTTCATTTCCCTCCACTAAACGAGTTCTTTTCTCGGCAAGGGATTACAGACACAGACACACCCTCTATTCACCTACGAGAGATTGGTTTTTATTGGGACAGCAGAGGTGAAGCATCTGCCGTAAATGAAATGGCACCAGACAACAGAGGTTTCCTAACAAATCAAGCAGAAAGAATAGGTCTAAAAATAAAACTTTATGAGAAACCAGTTTCTATCTTTGGAGGCATAGGACCTATTCCAAGTAAGCAAGTTTATTCACAAGAGTTCCCAGAAGGTTCTTTTAGCAGCGAACTACTACTACCGGTTCTACCTACTTTCCAAGATGGACTAAACATAGAAATAAAACCTTACCACTCTTACCTTTGGACTATTGAGGCAACTGGTTTGGTTAGTGATGACCCTGCTTCCCACGACCACCTTTGCTTACCTTCACTAACTATTACTGGTAAGTTTATTTCACCTCTTATTCCAAGAACAGAAAACACAGGATTACCAGTCCCTATTACAAACATTCCCGCCAGACACGACGGCAACAAAAGAACACAAGGTTTAGGAATAAACTTTCCTGCTGGTGGAGACATAGTTTCAGCAGACGACGACACAACTTACTCCTACGCTCTACAAAAACAAATAGAGAAGATTGACGACCGAGTAAGAGAAGGACTTACAGGTGGTTATGACGAGTTTTCTGCGAGAGCAAATGTAGAAAGCATAGACGACGATAGTTGTTATGAGGTTATTTGTCTAAACCTTATGGGTGGTTGGAAAGACATTAGAGGCGCAGACGCTGATAAGTGGGAAAACTTACCACAAATGAATAGCGGTGGAACAGGTTATTTCTTTGATAGAAGACAAGTTCCAATAAACTACCCGCTGGAAATCCACAAGGTTTATTTTTGGAAAGGAAACCAAAGTCCTAATGACCCAAATAACTTACAACAAACAAACTTTTCACCAGCACTGGTAAATAGAGACCACGCCCTCATAGCACCAAGAGAAGCGGACACAACTACTTATGAGTTAGGTGTTGGTCTTGGAACACACCAAAAAGGAACAAATGTAGCGTTTTCACAGGTCGCTTATCTAAATGCTACTCCCGCTTTTACAGCAACACAAATAGACGCATTACAACCTTACAATAACACTCAACTTGGACCAACGCCTCTTTGGTCTTTGTTTCAGGTTCCTATGGTTAGAGACGCAAGCATCAACCCAACACCAACAGCAGGTTCTTACAACACACAAGATTACTACCCCACGGGTCCTATTTATTATGTTGGTAAGTCAGCAATAACAACAAACAGCGCCCCCGGTTTGTCCCTTTTGACGGACAGAAGAAACAATGTTTTTGACGTGACCGGTGGTTCTATTACTCCACCAACAGAAGGACAAGAAAACTTTTTAGAGATTACACTAAAAGTTTCAGGGGCGAACCTTGCGACAGCGCCAAACAACGCTGACGTAATAGTTCCTTATGGTGGTTTTTGGGTCTATCTTATCTGTAAAAAGACCACCATTTCGTAAGTAAAACAGGCAAATAAGGAGACGTTTATTATGGCGAACGGACCAAAGTTAGGACTACAAAAAATAGACACAACGCCAGCAAAGGCAACTGACCCAACAAAGGTTCAGGCAGCAAAGAGTTTGGCAAATAAATACGGCATAGATTTTGACCCAGCAGATTATTCTTCTACAGAAGCAGCAACCGACGCTGGTTTAGCAGCACTTTACAGCAAGTATTCTGGTTTAGAACAAGAGTTCGCTGACTTTACCCAAGCACAGCAGGCAGCGCTTGGAGATTTACAACGTGAAAGCGCCAGAGCAACTGCTCTACGGACGAGACGTGGTGGTTCCCTTGCTGGTTTGAGAGGTTCAGCATTAGAGACTGGACGTAAAGTTGGTGCTATGCGTGAAGGACAAGAAGCAGCAAGAGGCGAAAAACGCAGAGGTCTCCTTGACGTTGGCGCTGCTACTGCTGGTGAAATAAAACAAGTCCAAGAAGCACAAGGCAACAGACAAGCAAGAGTAAATGATGCCCTTTCCCGCTCAAGCGACATAATCAACGCAGAGTTGGGAAAGTTTTATTCTACACCCAAACAACGCCGAGCAGCAAGAGACCGCATTTTGAAAGAGGTTTTGGCGATGGAGCAAGACCCCCTTGTTATTGAGGCAGTTTTATCCCGTGTAGATAAAATGATGGGTGGAGACACAGCAGGGCGCATTGACTTTTAGTTGGAGAAATAATAATGGCGAGAGTTATTGGTTCATTTGAGCGTGTAAAACTACTATCACCTCAAAGAAAAGAGTATGGTGATAAAGTAGTAAGCACACGGGGCGACTTGACCTTTGAGAAAGTAGCAGAAAAGTTTGGCGTTGATAGTTTGCCTAACGCAATCAAAACGTTAGACAGCATCGCAACCTCAAAAGGCGTTGGAATGATTGCCGGTGCTGCTACAAGAGAAGACCAAAAAGAAGCAGACACTCGTTACAAAAAAGAACAAGACAAACTACTCAAAAAAGAAACTGCCGAAGCAAGAAGCGCAGTTGAGAAACAAAAAAAACTTATTGAGAAACTAAAAACAAAACCAAAAGACGAAAGAGTTTCAGTTGTTCGCAAACTACAAAAAGATTTTGACGCAGCAACTAACCCAGAAACAAAAGCGCAGATTAGAAGAGACCAACGTTTTATTCTCCAATCACTTATCGACCAAGACGAAATAGACCCAGCGGTTCTAAATAAGTTCCCCCAGTTTGGCGCAGGAACGCCGCAAAAGGTCTCACCCACACCCACACCCGTCGAGCAAAGAAAAGTCGCTCCTGCGCCAACACAGGCGGCGGGAGAGGGCACTTTTGGTCCAACAGGTTTGTCCCTACGAGAAGCACAAGAACCTATGGGACAAGCACGTTTAGACCCTGACGCTATTGACCGAGCAAGAAGAACACTTGGACTAAAAATAACCGACCTTGCCCGACAGGGTAATAAAGAAGGTTTAGACACTGCTATTAGTCGTGTTCCTCCTGCCCTTCGCCTACCTATTTTACAAGACACTATGGATAGACTTGTAAAAGGAACAGGCACAGATAAAGCAAAAAGGATTGTAGCAGACGCAGCGGACAAAGTAATCAAAGTCCAACTAACAGACCAGCAGCGTCCTACACCAACACCCCCAAAAGATTACACTATTAGACCAAAAAGCAATAAACCAGAAGACATTACTGCTGCTATTTTTGATGTCGCAGTAGATTACACCGCTGGAATAGAAGATGTTACACCTGAAAGCATTAGGAAAAACCTAACTATCAAAAACAAGATTATTGACTTTATTAGAACTCTACCACCAGACCAACAACTACCAACTATCGAGCGACTACGCCAAGAATACGAAGCGTTGGATAAGAAAAACCCTATTTTCCGCAACATAAAAGACCAGTTTAGAATGGAAAGAGGCACTGAACTACCCGAGCAGGAAATAAAAGCAGGTGGTCCAGCAGAGGCAGGAGCACCACAACCACCACCTCCCCCAGTAGCACCAGACGCACCTTCACCAGCATCCGAAATGGACGCTCTTGCCGCAGCAAGCGCAGAAGACCCACTTGGTTTCTACGAGCGAATGAAAGCGCTTGATA
>Ga0070754_10002966_pt1 | contig 12221 bp, 8 predicted proteins | sample VirMetDEL_Sep_01_FD_75181 | JGI IMG/M metagenome (GOLD analysis project Ga0070754, IMG submission 75181) | Aqueous microbial communities from the Delaware River and Bay under freshwater to marine salinity gradient to study organic matter... | ecosystem: Environmental > Aquatic > Marine > Coastal... | reverse complement strand
CTGACCGACACCGCGATTGCTGCCTCGATCGGCCGTGAACTGACCCGCCAACAAGACCAGATCGAACTGATCGCCTCGGAGAATATCGTCTCGCGCGATGTGCTTGCGGCGCAGGGCTCTGTTTTGACAAACAAATACGCCGAGGGCTATCCGGGCAAGCGTTATTACGGCGGCTGTGAATTTGTGGACGAGATCGAAGATATCGCCCGCGACCGCCTGAAAGATCTGTTCGCCGCGGACTATGTGAACGTCCAGCCGCATTCGGGCGCGCAGGCCAACCAAGCGGTGCTCTTGGCGCTGCTGCAACCGGGCGATAAGATCATGGGCCTGTCGCTGGCGCATGGCGGCCACCTGACCCATGGCTCGCCCGTTACCATGTCGGGGAAATGGTTCGAGATCGTCTCCTATGAGGTCGAGCCCGACACCCATCTGATCGATATGGAGAAGGTCCGTGCGCGCGCTCTGGCGGAGAAGCCCAAGCTGATCATCGCGGGGGCCTCGGCCTATCCGCGCGAGTTGGATTTCGCCGCCTTCCGCGCAATCGCGGATGAGGTCGGCGCTTACCTGATGGTGGATATGGCGCATTACGCGGGGCTGATCGCGGCGGGCGAATACCCCAACCCCGTGCCGCACGCCCATATCGTCACCTCGACCACGCATAAAACCCTGCGCGGCCCGCGCGGTGGCGTGATCCTGACCAATGACGCCGATCTGGCGAAAAAGCTGAACTCCGCCGTCTTCCCCGGCAACCAGGGCGGCCCCTTGATGCATGTCATCGCGGCCAAAGCGGTGGCCTTCGGCGAGGCCCTGCGCCCCGAGTTCAAAGACTACGCCCGCAATGTCATCGCCAATGCCCGCGCCTTGGCCGCGACGTTGAAAGAGGGCGGCGTTGATATCGTCTCGGGCGGCACCGATTGCCACATGGTTCTGTGCGATCTGCGCCCGCTTGGCGTGACGGGTAAGGATGCCGAAAACGCGCTCGAGCGCGCGGGCCTGACCTGCAACAAGAACTCGATCCCCTTCGATCCGGAAAAACCCTTCGTCACCAGCGGCATCCGCCTCGGCAGCTCTGCCGGAACGACGCGCGGTTTTGGCGAGGCCGAATTCCGCGAGATCGGCGAGATGATCCTGCGGGTTCTGCGCGCCCTCGGGCACAATCCTGAAGGCAATGCCACGCTCGAAGCCGAAACCCGCCAACAGGTCAAACAGATGTGCGACCGCTTCCCGATCTACGGCGCGTAAATGTTCCTCTCGGTTTTCGATATCTTCAAGATCGGCATTGGCCCCTCCTCGTCGCATACGATGGGGCCAATGGTGGCCGCCGCGCGGTTCCTCGACGATCTGCGCGGCGCTGCGGAGAAAATCCCCGGCTCCACCCACCCGCATCGCCTCTGGGCGAGCCTGCACGGCTCCCTTGCCTTTACCGGCAAGGGGCATGCCACGGATCGCGCGGTCATTCTGGGCCTTTGCGGGCTGCGTCCCGATACGATGGACCCTGACCGCGCCGAAGAGATCGAGGCCGAGGTGCGCCGCAGCGGGGTTGTTTACCCCGAGGGCTTAGGCGCGTTGCAGTTCGACACCCAGAACGATCTCGTCTTCGATTACGGCCCCGCCCTGCCCGGTCACCCCAACGGGATGGTGTTCAAAGCGCTTGATCCGCAGGGCGCGACCTATCATCAGCAGACCTATTACTCGGTCGGGGGTGGTTTCGTCGTCACCAAGGCGGAGCAAGAGGCCGAGGCCGCAGGCCGCAAGCCGGATCCGGGCGCGCATGCCGTCACGATCCCCTTCCCGTTCGAGACCGCAGAGCAGATGTTGCAGATGGGGGCCGCTTCCGGCCTCAGCATCGCGCAGATGAAACGCGCGAATGAGCAGGCCCAGTGGGGCGATCAGCTCGACGCGAAGCTCGACCAGATCTGGGCCGCGATGAACGGCTGCATCGACCGTGGCCTTGTGCAGGAGGGCATCCTTCCGGGCGGGCTGAAAGTGCGCCGCCGCGCCAAAGCGATCCATGAGCAATTGCGCGCGGAACAGGGGCGCAACCTGAACCAGCCGCATCAGGCGAATGACTGGCTGAGCGTCTATGCGATGGCGGTGAATGAGGAAAACGCTGCAGGTGGCCGTGTCGTCACCTCGCCCACGAATGGTGCGGCGGGGGTGGTGCCTGCGGTCGGGCGCTATTACCTCGATCACTGCATCGGCGCGCATCGCGATGGCATCCGCGATTTCCTGTTGGTCGCCTCGGCCATCGGCGGTTTGATCAAGCACAATGCCTCGATTTCGGGCGCGGAAGTCGGCTGTCAGGGCGAGGTCGGGTCCGCCTCCGCGATGGCGGCGGCGGGGCTATGCGCGGTGCTCGGCGGCAGCAATGCGCAGATCGAAAACGCAGCCGAAATCGCGCTGGAGCATCATCTCGGGATGACCTGCGATCCTGCGGCGGGCCTCGTGCAGGTGCCTTGTATCGAGCGCAATGCGCTTGGCTCGATCAAGGCCGTCTCCGCCGCCAGCCTCGCACTGCGCGGGGACGGGACGCATTTCCTGCCGCTCGACAATTGCATCCGCGTGATGCGCGATACCGGCCGCGATATGGACGACAAATATAAGGAAACCTCGCAAGGGGGCATCGCCGTCAACCTCCCCGCGTGCTGATCCTTATGCCAAGAGAGGCCCCCGCCACAGCGGGGCCTCTTACAACAACATCCTGACGATCAGCGCGCTGCTCAATCCCCAAGCCTTTCACATGAGCGTCAGGGGCGGGTGCAGCACCGCCGCGGAGTTCGCAACGTCAGGACGTGGCGTATCCGCCGAGCATCCCCCCTTGCTCGGCGGTTCGTCCCATGCCGCCCCCTTAAGTAGCCTTCACAACGATCTTGACCGCTGCCGAAACCCGATCACGACCCCGATCACGACCAAGGCGTTACGAGATATTTCTCGCCGGTTTTCATGGCGCGGTAATCGGTCACCGCTTCCTTGGTCAGCATCTCTTCCAGATTGACGCGGGTTTTGTAGGTGCTGGCGAAGGTCGTGGTGAGATTGTCGCGCACGCGCTTGCGCATGCGGCTGACGGTGTCCGCTCCCGCCGATTGCAGGAACGGGAACAGCAGCCATCCCGACAAGGTCCAGCCAAAGCCGTAGCCCGCTGACAATGTGGTCGGCCCCGTATCCAATCGCCCGTAGATATACATGCGTTTTGGCTGGTTCGAGCCATAGCGCGAATAGGTCGTCATCTGGCTGACCGCGACCTGCTCCATCGCTTTGAAGGCCGTGTCCACCGATTGGCCGCCACCAATCGGATCAAAGCCGCAAAATGCGCCCGTGTCTGCGATGGCAGAGCGCAGATTCTCCATGAAGTCATCCCCCGACGAGTTGACGACATGGGTCGCGCCAAGCGTCTTCAGCAAGTCGGCTTGGCTCTCCTTGCGCACGATATTGACGAGGCCGATGCCATCCTCCTTGCAGATCCGTGTCAGCATCTGACCAAGGTTAGATGCGCCGACCGTGTGCAAGATCGCATCGTGACCGTCCCTACGCGCGGTTTCGACAAACCCCAGCGCGGTCATCGGATTGACGAAACCGCTCGCGCCCTCCTCTGCCGAATGATCGCCCAAGGGCAGGCACATGGCGGCATCCGCAAGGCAGTATTGGCTATACGCATTGCCCGGAACGCAAGAGACGCGCTGCCCGATCAGCGCCTTTGCCGCGTCACCCTCACCCGCCGCAACAACCGTCCCCGCGCCCTCATTCCCCGCAGGCAATTTGAGCCCGTGGCGGGCTTTCGAGCCCGCGTTGAACGGCTCCGGCACGGTTGCGACGAATTTCCCGTGTGAATAGCTGGCGTTTTCCAGATCAGCCGCGCCGACCAGAATGGCGAGATCCGACGGGTTGATCGGTGCCGCTTCCATCTTCACCAGCACCTGATTGCCGGTCGGATCGGGGAAGCTCACCTCCTCGATTGCGACGCTCAACGTTCCGTCGGCGTCCAATGTCGTGAAAAGTTGCTTGCCTGTGGTCGCCATGGCGAGATCTCCAAATGTGGTTTCGCGAGGAAGGGCACCCGTCGCGGGCGTGCGAGAGAGCGTCAGCACGCCCCGGCCCGAAGTGCCAACCCGTGTTCAGATAGCGCTGACAATGCCCGAGACAAACGCAAAGCGCCATCGTGGCCCGCATCGCGCGGTCGCCTCGACGGCTCTGTCGCAGACTTGGCGCGGATAGGGGATCTGGAAGAGGGGCCTATCTGGCATTGAGGATCGATTGCAGGATCTCACTGCCCAGCGTGACAAAATGCTCGGCGGCTTGTGACAGCGGCACCTCTGCATTGCAGGCAAAGGCGAAGCGATGCGTCAGGATCGGATAGAGAGGCCGCGTGGTCAGGCCGAGATGGCCAAAATCCCGCGCCATCAATTCGTTCACCAAGGTCAGGCCAAGCCCCTCGGCCACCATCGAACAGGCCGACAGCACGGAATGCGCCTCCACGCGGGCATTCGGGCTGACACCTGCCGCCCAGAAGGCCTCATCCAACTCGCGGCGCGGCGCGCGCATCCGCCCGAGCAAAATCATCGGCTGGCCCCGCAGATCCTCCATCGTCACAATCTTTTTGCGGGCGAGCGGGTGATCATTCGGCATCACGCAGACGGTATGCGCCTCGATCGAGGGCATGACATGCAGCCCCTCGCGTTGTGCAGGTATCCGCAGAAATCCGAGCTCTGCCCGATCATCGAGAAGCATCCGTTCGATCGTATCATAGGGGCCGGAATGCAGCTCGATCTGCACGTGATCATTTTGGTCAAGATAGGCGCGGATGATGCGCGGCAAAATCGAGAGCGTCAGGCTAGCCGGAACCGCAATGCGCAGGCGAATGGCCGGAGAATTGCCGCGCTTGAGATCCCCCGCGAGATGCTGCAACTGCTGGCCCCGATCCACCATGCCAAAGATTTTGCCCTGTAGCGCATGGCATTCGCGGGTCGGGATCAACCGCCCTTTGTCGCGCCGGAACAGCTCCAGTTTCAACTCGGCTTCGAGTTGGGAAATCCGGCGCGAGACAGCCGATTGCGTGATCCCCAGCGTTTTGGCCGCCGCCTGCGTGGAGCCTTGCTCAATAACCGCGCGAAACGTCTCAAGAAGGTTGAGCTGCATAGCCTATTCCCAACTCGCATAGCTTTCCATGAATTCGTCATAATATTGCATAGATTCGAATCATGCAGCAAGCTCCTCGTCAAACAGGGATAGCAAAACAAACATGCCACAAGCCAACCCCCAGCCCGTAGGGCCATCTCGTCGTTCCCAATGGGGGGCGCTCAGGTGACCGTTTTCATTCTTCGCCGTTTGTTCCAAGCGCTTCTGGTGCTGGCGATCACCTCTTTGGTGGTATTCCTCGGCGTCTATGCGATTGGCGACCCGCTGGAGATCCTGTTGCCCGCTGATGCCTCAATGGCAGAGCGCGCGCAGGTCGCCGCCTCGCTTCATCTCGATGATCCGCTGCCGATCCAATATTGGAATTTCATTACCTCGGCCTTGCAGGGCGATTTCGGGCGCAGCTTCGTGTTCAACCGCCCTGCCTTGGAGGTGATCTTCGAACGCCTGCCCGCGACGCTGGAACTGGTGACAACCTCGCTGTTTCTCTCGCTCATCATCGGTATCCCGCTGGGGTTCCTCGCGGGGGTCAAGCCGCGCTCCACGACGGATGAGACAATCATGACAGGCTCGATCCTCGGGTTCTCGCTGCCGAATTTCTGGCAAGGCATGATGCTGATTATGATCTTCTCGGTGTGGCTGGGCTGGTTGCCCTCCACAGGGCGCGGCGATACCGGAACCGTTTTGGGGATCCAGACAAGCTATGCGACATGGGATGGCTTCGTCCATCTGATCCTGCCCGCGACCAATCTCGCCCTCGCCCAGATCGCGCTGGTGATCCGGCTGACACGCACCGGCGTGCAGGAAACGATGCCGCTCGATTTTGTGAAATACGCCCGCGCCCGCGGGATTTCCGAGCGGCGGATTTTGCTCGTGCATGTGTTCAAAACGATCCTGATCCCGATTGTCACCGTGCTCGGGGTCGAGTTCGGATCGCTGATCGCCTTCGCGGTCGTCACCGAAACGATCTTCGCATGGCCCGGCGTGGGCAAGCTGATCATCGACTCGATCAACATGCTCGATCGGCCGATTGTCGTTGCCTATATCATGGTGATCGTCTCGATGTTCATCGTCATCAACCTCGTGGTGGACGTGCTCTATTCGCTGCTCGATCCGCGTATCCGGAGCCGTGCATCATGATCTCATTCCGTCTTCACGCCGATAGCACAGGCGCGCGGATCGTGCGGGGGGTGCTCTCGAGCCCCAAGGCCACAATCGCGGCCGTGATCTGTTTGATCCTGATCCTCTCCGCGCTGTTTGCGCCGCTGATCGCGCCGCAAAACCCTTATGATCTGACCGAGATCGATTTCTTCGATGCCAAACTGCCGCCGATGTCCGAGGGCTATTCCGGCATGATCTATCTGCTGGGCACCGATGGGCAGGGGCGCGATATGCTCTCGGCGATGCTCTACGGCTTGCGCACATCGCTGGCGGTCGGGGTGACGGCGGGGGTGATCGCGATGATGGTGGGCACCGCGCTCGGGCTGATCGCGGCCTATCGCGGCGGGCTGATCGATAGCGTGATCATGCGCTTCGTCGATCTGATGCTGGGCTTCCCGACAATCCTCGTCGCGCTGATGATCCTCGTGGTGTTCGGCCAAGGGATCGAAAAGGTGATCCTTGCGCTGGTGTTTGTGCAATGGGCCTATTTCGCGCGGACCGTGCGCGCCACGGCCCTGGTGGAAGCGGGCAAGGAATATGCAGAGGCGGCGCGCTGCCTCGGGATTCCCGCGCGGCGGATCATGGCGGGCCATATCCTGCCCAACTGCCTGCCGCCGCTGATTGTCATCGCGACGATCCAAGTTGCCAGCGCCATTGCGGCAGAGGCGACGCTCTCGTTCCTCGGGATCGGCCTGCCGATCACCGAACCCTCCTTGGGCTTGCTGATCGCGAATGGCTATCAGGTGATGCTGGCGGGCCTCTATTGGATGTCGGTCTATCCGGGCCTGTTGCTCCTCGTTCTGGTCTTTTCGGTGAACGTCGTCGGCGACCGCCTACGTGAAATTCTTAACCCGAGGCTGGCACAATGACGGCAAATCTTCTGGATGTGCGCGGCCTGCGGACATGGTTTGAAACCCCAAAGGGGATCGTGAAAGCGGTCGACGGCGTTGATCTCACGCTCAAGCGTGGGGAGATCCTTGGCCTCGTGGGCGAGAGCGGATCTGGCAAGTCGATCACCGGATTTTCCCTGCTGGGCCTTGTCGATCCCCCCGGACGGGTGGTGGAAGGCGAAATCCGGTTTCTGGGCGAAGACCTGCGGAGCGCTAGCGCCAAACGTCAGCGGGCGCTGCGCGGCAACCGGATCGCGATGATCTTCCAAGATCCGATGATGACGCTCAATCCCGTCCTCAGGATCGGCACCCAGATGATCGAGACCGTGCAAGCCCATGCCCGCGTTTCAAAAGCCGAGGCCCGCGCAAGGGCGCGCGATGCGCTCGGCATGGTCGGCATCCCGCATCCCGAAGAGCGTATTGACGCCTACCCGCATGAGTTTTCGGGCGGCATGCGGCAGCGGGTTGCGATCGCGATCGCGCTGTTGCATCGGCCCGATCTGATCATCGCGGATGAGCCGACAACCGCGCTGGATGTCACGATCCAGAGCCAGATCCTCTCCGAAGTGCAAAAACTGACCCGCGAGCTTGGCATGGGGCTGATCTGGATCAGCCACGATCTGGGCGTGGTCGGCCAGCTCGCCCATAAGGTCGCGGTGATGTATGCGGGCCGGATCGTGGAGCGCGGATCGGTGGACGAGGTGCTCGATACCCCCCGCCATCCCTATACCCGCGGGTTGCTCGACAGCCTGCCGATGGAAAACGACCGCGGCAAGCCGCTGCATCAGATCCCCGGCAATGCCCCGCCGCCGCTCAATCGGCCAGAGGGCTGCCCGTTCCGCCCGCGCTGCGCGCAGGCAACGCAGGCCTGCCTATCCGAACCTGCGGAAACCGGCGATGGCGCACGGGGCTGGCGCTGTTTCCATCCGCTCGGCCAGACGGAGACCATCTCATGAATAACACCCCCCCGATGATCGACGTCTCGCATGTCGTTAAACACTTCCGCCGGAAAACTGATATGGCAGAGCGGCTCGCGATGCGGGTCGGTCTGGCGAGCGAGCCTGGCACCGTCCATGCGCTCGATGATGTCTCGCTGAGCATCCATCGCGGCGAGGTGGTCGGGCTGGTCGGGGAATCCGGCTGCGGAAAATCAACATTCGGGCGGGTGATCGCCGGAATGCTGCCCGCGACAAGCGGCGTGGTGCGGCGCAACGGGCGCGATATCACGAGCCTCAAAGGCGCGGAGGCACGGGCCTTGCGCCTTGCTACGCAAATCATCTTTCAAGATCCGATGTCCTCGCTGAACCCGCGCAAGAAAGTGCTCGATATCATCGGGGAAGCGCCGCGGTTCCACGGGCTTGTGTCCCGCGAGGGGCTAACGGCGCTGGTGGAGGATCTGATGCAGAAGGTCGGCTTGGATCCGGCAATGGCGAACCGCTATCCGCATCAATTCTCCGGCGGGCAACGCCAACGGATCGGCATTGCGCGGGCCTTGGCGGTGAACCCCGATTTCCTGATCTGCGATGAAAGTATCGCGGCGCTGGATGTGTCGATTCAGGCGCAGGTGATTAACCTGCTCGTGCGCCTGCGCGAAGAGCTTTCCTTGACGCTTTTGTTCATTAGCCATGATCTCTCCGTTGTGCGCTATATCTCGGATCGCGTGGTGATCATGTATCTCGGGCGGGTGGTCGAAAGCGCCCCTACGGATCAGATTTTCTCCGCCGCGCGCCATCCCTATACCCAAGCCCTGCTGGCGGAAATTCCACGGATCGGGCGGCGGGGCCATCATTTTGCGACCGTGAAGGGGGAGATCCCCTCGCCGATGCACCCGCCCAAGGGCTGCCATTTCCACCCGCGCTGCCCCTTCGCCATGGATCGGTGCCGCGTTGAAAGGCCAGCCCTGACCCTCGCCGCGCCCGATCATCAGGTGGCCTGCCATCTCGATGGCGGGGTGGGGCGCCTAGAACAGAACGCCGGATTCGCAGAGCCTGCGATGACCGGCGCGCGCTAAAATGACATCGACCTTTCCAACAAGGAGACACCACATGAGACTCGCGAAACCCGCAGTGCTCGCGGCCCTGCTTTCCGGCATCTGGGTGCTGCCCGCCGTGGCGCAGGATCTGACGATTGGCCGCAGCTCGGAGCAAAGCTCCCTCGATCCACAATTCTCGCGCACCGGCAACAACCAGATGACTTCGATCATGCTGTTTGATCGCTTGGTTGAGTTCGATCCGAACCTTCAAGTCTCCCCCGGGTTGGCCGAAAGCTGGGAGGTTGTCGATCCGACTACATGGACAGTGCATCTGCGCCCAGGCGTGAAATTCCATGATGGGTCGGCGTTCACCGCCGATGACGTGATCTATTCGCTCGAGCGCGCCGATGAGGTGCCAAACTCGCCCGCGCCTTATACCGATATGGTCTCTGCGGTGGCCTCGATGGAAAAGATCGACGATCTGACCCTGAAAATCACCACCAACGAACCCGCCCCGACGTTGATGCAGGATATCGGCCGTGTCTTCATCATCTCGAAAGCGGCCTCGGAAGGCAAAGCGAGCGCCGATTTCAACGATCCGGCGACGGCGGTTGGCACGGGCCCCTATGTGCTGGAGGCTTGGAAACCGGGTGAGACCCTGAGCGTGAAGGCGAATGCCGATTACTGGCATAAAGTGCCGGAATTCAAAGACGTCGAAATTCGCTATATTTCCAATGATGCGGCCCGTGTTGCGGCGCTGCTCTCGGGCGCGGTGGATGTGATTGATGCCGTCCCGCCGCAAGACGTTGCGCGGGTGGATGCCACCGATGGCTTGCATTCCTATTCCGTCACCTCGGGCCGTGTGATCTACCTCGGCCTCTCGATGCGCGGCGATCAGGCCCCCGGGGTCACCGATCTCGCGGGCAAACCGCTGGATGTGAACCCGTTCAAAGATGTGCGCGTGCGCAAAGCGGTTTCGCTGATGATTGATCGTGACTTGATCGTGGACCGGATTTTGGGCGGCTCCGGCGTGCCCGCAGGCCAGCTCGCAGGGGAGGCCCTTGGCGGCCATAACCCCGATGTGAAACCCGATCAGCCTGACGTGGCCAAGGCCAAGGAATTGCTTGCGGAAGCGGGGTATCCGGAGGGTTTCGGGATCACGGTTTACAGCTCGAATGATCGCTTCCCCGGTGATGGTGATCTCGCGCAGGCGCTCGGGCAGATGCTCGCGCGGGGCGGGTTGAAGGTGAACGGGGTCGAGGCCCTGCCCTATTCCGTCTATTCCAAAGTCGCATCCGCAGGGGATTACGGTGCCTTCGTGTTCTCGCTGGGGGCCTCAACGCCCAATTCGGCGCCTTTGCTTCAAGCGCTCTTGCACACCTACGATAAAGAGCGCGGCCTCGGCGCGTTCAACCGTGTGCGGTTCTCCGATCCGGCCTATGACGCGGCGCTTGAGAAAACCATGCAAGAATTTGATCCCGCCGTGCTTGAAAGCGAACTCAAGGATCTGACGGCGATGGTCTTTGCCGAGCAGCCGATCGTGCCGCTCTATTGGCAAAAGGTGCATTGGGGCCTGAAAGATGGGCTGACCATCCGCGCTGGCCTCTCCGAAGAAACCCTGCCGCAAGATGTGAGCTCCGAAAACTGATGACTTCGATGACCAAACCAGACCCTGCTGCCCCCCAAACCGCAGTGCTGACTCCGGCGGAACCCGCAGGGCCCGGCGTGGTCGTCCATCGCAATGTGATGATCGCGATGCGCGATGGCGTGCGACTGGCGACAGATATCTATCGCCCCGCAAACGCCGATGGGGCGCCAGATCCGGCCCCCCATCCGATCATCTTCGAGCGAACCCCTTATGAAAAAGCAGGCACGCCACGGACGGAATTGTCCGTGGCGCGCCCGACCCCCTATACCCGCGCAGAACTCGCGGTGAAGCTGGTGGGCGAAGGCTATATCGTCATCTGGCAGGATTGTCGGGGGCGCTACGACTCTGAGGGCGCTTTCACCAAATATCTCAATGAGGCCGAAGACGGCTTTGACAGCATGGTCTGGATCGACGCGCAAGGGTTCAGCAATGGCCGCGTGGGCACGATGGGGCTGAGCTATGATGCCCATGTGCAAATGGCGCTCGCCTGCCTGAACCCGCCGGGGCTGGCCTGTATGGCTGTGGATTCAGGCGGGTTTTCCAATGCCTTCACCTGCGGCATCCGGCAGGGCGGGGCGTTGGAGATGAAACAGGCCACTTGGGCCTATAACCGCGCGATGGAGGCCCCTTTGGCCGCCAAAGATCCGGCCATTCTACGCGCGATCCAAGCCGAAAACCTGAAGGATTGGATGGGCCAGACCCCGTGGACACGGGGCCGCTCTCCGGTGCGCTGGGATCCGGATTATGAGGGCTATCTGCTCGATCAATGGCAAAACGGCACGTTCAACGACTTCTGGAAAAAGACCGGCATCTGGGCGGCGGGCTATTACCAGACCTTCCCGAAGATCCCGATCATCCTGATGTCGAGCTGGTATGATGTTTATGTTCAAAGCACGCTGGAGAATTACGTGGGGCTCAAAGGTGCATCAGATCGCCCCTTGACGCTGATCATGGGGCCATGGACCCATGGCAACCGCTCGCGCAGCGTGTTCGGCGATGTCGATTTTGGCCCCAATGCGGTGTTTGACGGGCAGGTTGACGAGGATTGGCTCGCATTCCGGCTGAAATTCTTTGCCCGCTGGCTGAAGGGCGAACACCCGAAGGAAGGCACGGGCGACGGGGCGCTGCGCGACGAGCGGGTCCATCTGTTCGTGATGGGCGGTGGCTCGGGCCGTCGCACGCCCGAGGGGCATCTTGATCATGGCGGCCATTGGATCGAGGCCTCCGATTGGCCGATCCCCGAGGCACAGCCGCTGCGCCTTCATCCGCGCCCCGATATGCGCTTGGGCGAGGCCGCGCGCGGCGAGCTCACCTATTTCTATGATCCTGCCAACCCTGTGCCAACCATCGGCGGGGCGCTCACCTCGGGGGAGCCGATATTTGAGGGCGGGGCGTTCGATCAGACCGAAGACGCCGCGTT
>Ga0070754_10002965_pt1 | contig 12222 bp, 4 predicted proteins | sample VirMetDEL_Sep_01_FD_75181 | JGI IMG/M metagenome (GOLD analysis project Ga0070754, IMG submission 75181) | Aqueous microbial communities from the Delaware River and Bay under freshwater to marine salinity gradient to study organic matter... | ecosystem: Environmental > Aquatic > Marine > Coastal... | reverse complement strand
CTCAATATTTTCTCCAAGATTAATTAATCCAGCCATATTAGCTGCTTCTGATCCAAATATACCAGCCGCACTAGTAGTAGCAGACTGTACTTGAGCTGATCCAAAAGCTCTAGGATTTTGTAATACACTAATAGCGTCTAGTATTACATCTCCAATTTTAGCTTGTCCTTGTAATGATGCAATAGTGGTATCTATCTGGCTATTCATACGATTTAGGCTAGCCACAGCAGCATTAATAGACTGCTCCATGTTGGTATACATTCTTTCCAAAGACTTGGTATATCGAGTAGTAGAAGCTTGTAGAGCATCAATTTCTTTTTGCCTAGCAATAACCGCCGCCTTTTTACGAACCTGTTCTTCAGCATATATTGTGCTAATATTCTTAATTCTGGCGTCTTTTGCTTCTTGTGACAAGCTAGTCTCGTCAAGGATAGCCTGAATTCTTTGGTTAGTAGCTTGATCAGCTCGGGCAAGACTATTAGCAAAACTATCAAAATCAACATCATTCAATATGTCATTAACAGATTCTCCCTTGCCCAATCTCTGTTCCAAAAGCCTGTTGATATTGTCTGCTACAGGTTGGAACTGTGCTGCGCTAGCTTGCGATCTTTCAGGCCTAGTAGCAGCCATTCTAGATTCTCTAAAACTATCATCAAAAGACCTGATGTATGAAACAACTCCGTCTCTTTCTAAAATTTGAGATCTTTGTGCTGCTTCCTGTCCTGTTCTTCCTCCTCCTGAGCTAATAACATCAATAGCATTTGCCCAAAATAGTTTAGCTTCATTCTGCTGTATAGCTAAGCCTCTAGATAGAGCATCGCCCGCTTGAACCAGCTTATCTTCTATAGCAGTTTGTACATCTATGCTGTCAACATCTTTTTCAAGTTTACCGAAAGCTTCTGCTACTTGTTCAGATGCTGTTTCTGCCTTTTTGAATTGTTCATTAATTTTGAATTCTCTAGCCGCATTAGCGGCAGATATCAATGCCTGTCCGGCAGCTAATGCTCCTGATATAATTAATCCCCAGACCCCACCCTTTCCTTTGAGTTCATCAGGCAAAAGGTCTATAGCCGCACCGCTAGCAATCTGGGCAGCGCCGAATGTGGCACCACCGCTTTGAATAGCGGCATTCAACCTGGCTTGTGCCTCCGTAGTAGCTTCTCCTAATACACTACTAATGGTACTAGTAAATAAACTAACTCCAATTCCGATCTTATTAGAAAAGTCAGAGATTCTTCTACCAAGATCTCCAGGACCTTTTGCTCCTTGTGTTCTAGCAAATTGATCAACTATTTTTTTACGAGCTGCTGCTTCCTGATTTGCTAATTTTGAAGCCTCTTGGGCAGATTTTCCAAGCTTTCTATAATGAGAGGTTCTATCTGCAACAAACCGCTTATCCATTTGCGCAAGAGTTTTACGATCTCTGCTAGCCTGTGCTATATAAGCTTGTACAGATGTTGTGTCTATTTTTCCTGCTGTCGCTAAAGCTTCTAATTCTGGTAATTTTTCTTTTTTAGCAGCCGTAGTAAGGTCTTGGCCTTCACTGAGCCTTCTTTGTAATCCCTGTAACTTTTCTCCTCTAACCTTCTCTGGAGATAACGCTTTTGATATATCTAATGTCTGTTGTGATTGTGTTTTCAAAGCGGCGATTTGTGTATCTATAGCATCAGTTGACTGTCCTATAGCAATAGCTCGAAGTTTATCTGCTTCTAAAGCCTCTATGGCAGACTGATATGATGCTTGGTTGCCGCTTTCAAGCAATTTTGCGGTACTGCTTCCTATAACTCCTAATTCGCGTATGGTTTTGACCAATGTTTGTAATCCAGCCAAATCTTGCGGATTAATGCCGATGGTCCCTAATTTTGTACCCCTAGCTTCTACGCCACCACCAGTAGCAAAGCCGACCCAACCACCCTTATTATATCCTTGTATTTTATCTGCATTATTAAGCTGATGAAGTCTTTGTGATCCTATTCTGCTAGCTGCTTGTTTGTTAATAACAAATTCGCCAGGAGTAAGCATGGCGGGAACGGTATCTTCAGCGCTTCCTCCAGATGCGAAGGCTTGAATATAACCGCCAAATGCTGCTTCTTGTGCTTTTTGTTTCTTTTGTGTTCCATATTGCTGAACATATTGTTTATATTTAGGATGTGTTGGATCTGCCCAAAGTCCTTGAGGATTTTCTGCATTAAAAGCTATTTCAGCAGTAGAGTCGAATATTTTTTTAGAGTACCTTTTATCTGGTACAGCTAAGCCGCTAGAAATCATACTTGTGGCAATCTCATCATCTCTGAATATCCCTCTACTTTTGCCTCCAGTAGTAGTCCTAACACTTGCAGTTAATCTGTCGTATCCTCTAGACAGTAATGATTTTGTCGCTTTAGCACCGAAAGGCTCGCTCAATTCTGGTGCGTCTATACCACCAAACCTAAAAGTCATATTAGTAAAGACGTCACCGCCAATAGTATCTCCGTCTACTACGTCTGTAACCTTTGTTTGACTAGGATCTATTATACCTCTTTTAACTTCTCCTGCCTTCGCAAATTTCTGTACCCTGTCCGCTTTAGCTTGATGTCTAGTAGGTGTTATATATTTATAATTAGAACCTGCAACAACGCCACCTTCAGCAAAATCTCGTGATCTATATGACCATTCTTTTCCTGATTTTATAAAGCCTAGTTTTCCAAGCGCGCTAGCACTATTTTTAACCGACAGCCTTTGCGCTAATACAGAGCCAGAGTAAGATCCTGTTTTTAAATCTTCTGGTATATTTCTTGCTGGTCCTTGTATTCCCTTATTTGGTGTTTGTTGTTGTTCTTCATCTTCAGAAGATGCCTGGTCTTTAAACTGTATATATTTTTGTCTATTATTATTAATTTCATTACTAATCTGATTTAATGTTTTAGCTTTAAGACTACCCTTTCCTGTGAATTGAGCCTCTTTAGCAGAAGCTTTGGCATCTACCCATTTGTCTGGTAATTGTGGATAATTGTCTTTGAGGCTTTCTCCCAAACCAGATGGAAAATCAAAAGGCTGTCCACTAGATCTGCTAGAGTATTGATTTGCTATACCTGTCAATACATCCTCATAAAGATTACCAACAGAGGCATCATTAACACCGCTTAAGAAAGAAGACTTGGATCCCTCATCTACAGCAGTAAACGCAACACCTAAATCTACAGAGAGTTTTTCTCCAGCATAATTAACTGCTTCTACAAGACCTTGATCAATAGCAGACCTAAAAACAGCTGCAGTTTCTTTCGATAATCCTTGTTTAGTGCCGCTAATAGATTTAAGATTTGATAAGTTAATATTTTGTTTGTTGATTTTTTCTTTTGTGGGATCATAACCAGATCGTCTTTGTAATGTTTCTGTAAGATCTTGAGTTGTAATGTTTAGAGGCGAAGAACTACTACTAAAATTTTCTAAAACAGCAGCACCAACAGAAATACTACCCAAATCTATATCTTCTATAATGCCTCCGGTTTGAAATTTTTGCACTTCACCACCAAAAGCATACTTGCCATGCTTATTCATTTTATTAAGTTTGCTATAACCAATTTTTTGGGCTTGTTGTTTTGGAAATACATATTCGCCGGGAGTAAGCAATGCTGGAACACTATTATCAACACTCCCACCCGTGGCATAACCAGCTATTTTGTGTAAATTGTCAGCCCCAATACTTTTAACGCTACTTTTACGTATCACAAAATCACCAGCTTGCAATGTTGCTGGAACTGTGTCTCGATTGCCAGTGCCAGGAACTATACCTCCAGTTGCAAACTTCTGAATAGGGCCTCCAAGATTTGCCTTTTGTGTTTGTTGTGTTTGTTTAGTCATCTGTCTCATTGGTTTAGCAGACGAAACGGGCATATTAAGATCTAACCCGTATTGCTGAGGATCTGCGGCGGCCATCTTAGCCAAGATAGAATAAGGCTCAAAAGATGCAAAAGCTTTGATCTTATCTCTTCTTTTTCTTAAGTCTAATAAAACTTCTACTTCTGCTGCATATTCTGGATCAACTTCGATCTTTTTATTGTCTATTCTGGATATACCAAGAGATTGAATTTTACCCTCAACTTCTGCTAATGATACGGCCTCTTGTTTTTTAGCCTCTGCAATAATTTCAGGTAAAACATTGGCGCGATTACGTATTTGTTTAATATTATTAGAGATAAGCTCGTAAACATTAGGACTTAATACTTTTTGAAGCTCTCCCATATTGCCCGACATAATAAGATCTCGAACTTGAGTGCCGCTAATGCCGCCCGTTCTTTCAAGATTACTTACTTCATATCCAGACTCTTGATATTTAGCCAAAGATTTAGCGTCTTTATCAGCAGCAAATGCCGTGCTTCCTTTGGCTGGAACTACAACCTGTCTTCTTCCATCCTTTGAGCCAACATCAAAAGCTTGTGGAACTTCAAATCCTTTATCTTTTGGTAATACGGTCGCTCCTTTAGCTCCCGCTCCAGCTCTAGCTAGTAAAACTCTAGCGTCTTGATCAAAGATGGCTGTACGATAACTAGATGGATCAGTGTTTTTGATTGCTTCGTTAGAACCAACTAAGTATATAAAATCTTGTGGTGGTATACCAACAGATTTTGCTGCATCCATGATTGATTCATGTCCAGCAGTCATAGGCGAAAAACCGCCCCACGTAAAACCAATTTTTTTCTTTACTACTTCTACTAACTCTTCTTTACTTTTCCTTCTTACTTTGCCAGATTCTGTTCTGCCTAAAACAACCGACTTGTCTCCGAGCCTATCAGACAATAGCGCTTCGCCAACAGCTGTGTCTGATTCAACCTTAGTAGTTGTTCCGGGCTTTCTGCCTTCAAGGCCAACACCAGTTTTGTCTCTAGATTCTCTTTGTTGAGCAACACGGGCTTTTTCTTCATCTGTAGTTGAACTTAAGGTATAGGATTTATCGACCGATGTAAAAAATTCGTCTAATTTCTTTTTTGATACAGAACTGCTGAGAACAATAACCTCTGTAGATTTTTGAATATCTTCTGGAGTTAGAATTGGAAATCTTTCAGTTTTTCTTAAGGTGGCTTTGTCAGTTCCCTGACCTCTCGCTAAAGTTGTTTTTCCACTTCCAGCAACCCCATAGATAGCACGAAGTTTATCAATACTACTATCTTTTCTAGCTTGTACAGATAGGGCTGTTAAATGATCTGTGTACAACCTTGGACCTTTAACACCAGCCTGCTCCATGCCCTTCGTGACTACTGCTTCGTTGGCAGGATTAGCAATTACGTCATAATCAATATATCCAACTTTTCTTCTTGCTATTCCTCCATCTTGGAATTTTTGAACTAATCCACCTGTCGCATATTTTTCAACTACATCAACATCAGGATCATCAATACCCTTTTTAATGATCTCACCCCTAGCCAAAAGTGTCCTCTTTGCATCGAGGAATCTAGGAGGTTTGCCTGTTTGCGTGAGTGAATCACCAAGACTATTAGAGAAGTCACCCTTAAAGTCAAAGGCTTGATTTCCTCCCTCAGAGGATTTGCCTAAAAGTCCAGATATAAATGATTCTAAGGTAAAACCTTCAACTCGTTCTCTAACGGCTTGATCTGCAGACAAAGAACTTTGAGATTGATTTAAGCCTAATTTTAATAGAGCAGCATTAACTTTATTGTCTATGGCGCCGAGTCCAGAATCAAGCCAAAGATCTGAAGCGAAAGCTTTTTTGCTATCACTACCAAGCAACATACTGTTAACAACTCCACCGACACGAACTTTTCGATTAGGGTTGTCATCAAATATTTCGATTTGATCTTGAGCGTCTGAACTGTGCTTAGCTAAAGTTTTAAGCGTAACAGAAGTAGTTCCATGAGACTTTCCAGGAGATACAGAGGAACCTGGGTATGCAGCTAGCTGACCTATCTCTTGGGTTAATTCATATTCAGCATCGGCAACAGGCCGACCTCTTTTAGGCTCAGCTCCATATTTATCTGTACCTCGTTTAAACTTTTGTACAAGTTTTCCTCCTGTATTTAAGCTAGCTAAATTATCAGCACCAATTTTCTCAACACTACTTTTTCTAATAACGAACTCTCCAGGGGTTAACATAGCAGGTACGGTATCACGATTGCCAGAACCAGGAACAACACCTCCTCTAGCAAAATGATGAACATAACCACCGTCATTAAATCCCTGGTTTTTCTTTAATCCTCCTAGAAAACCACTGCCAAACTGCCCTAAAGCCTTGAGGCCTTTAACAGCAAATAATGCGGTGATAGCAGGAAGCGCTGCTTTGGCTGCATCTGCAACCCGAAGAAAAGCGCTAGCAAGATCAAGACCAAGAGTGATAAAAGTTCTAAACCCTTCGCTCTGGCCAACGCTTCTTATAAGACCGGTAAATTCTTCTCTTACTCTTGCAATTTGAACAGCTAAGCTCTGTTGTGCTGTAGCAGCATCTCTTGCTAATGAACCTTGTCCTTGTTGTGCTACTCTTAATGCGTCCTGTGCCGTAGCAAACTGCTGAATAAGTGGAATAACTTTACCAATCTGTCGGAATCCACCAAGCTGTTCTACGATCTGTGAGAATTTCAAGTCTCTAGGATCAATTTTTCCAAGACCTTCTGCCAATAACTGCACGGCTTTATATGGGCCAACAAATTTACCTTCTAGATCGGTTAAGGTAACTCCGTATGCTTTTAAAGCATCAATAGTATCTGTTCGTTGAATTCTAGTAAAAATAGTTCTAAGACCAGTAGCAATAGTTTCGGCGCTTTCACGAGTCGTAGCTCGCACACTAGTAAAGACTGCAATAAATTCATTAAGTGCATCTGCACCTTGACTAACTCCTTGACTAGCGCTAGCAAACACGCCACCAGTTCTACTAATAGCAGTAATAATATCACCGGCCTCAACAGCAAATTGACCAGCTACAGCATTGATACTACCAAGAGCACCCTCTAATTGGTTAGCACTAAGACCAAACTGTTTCATAAGAGCCACACTGCCTTCAACAGTTCTATTCAAATCGTCGAATGTTGGAGCTAAGGAGCTTTTAGCCAGAGCCTCTAAGGCTATACTGGTTTCTCTAGCACTAAGACCAGCCTGAGTTAAAGTTCTAGACACACCGATTAAATCTTCTGAAGCCACTCCTAATGTGGTAGAAAGCCGGGTCACATTTTGCACTAAAAAACTTAAGTTTTGTACAGATTGTCCACTGACCTGAGCAACTTTAACAAGTTCTTGCTCGAATGTAAGAAAATCATCATAAGCCTGACCAATAGCATTAGAAACTTTATATATGGCTCCTGTTACAGTAGCAAATGCCGCAAACCTTCTTACGGCCAGTGCTGATTGTTTGCCAAACTCAGCAAATTCTGAAGTGAGTTCCTGCATAGCTTTAGCATTTCCAGTAACAACTTGTGATGCAGCTTGGGGGGTTATGTCTTCTGACGCAGCTGGTGGTGCTTCAGGAGCTGGGAGACTGCCTACAGATCCAATAGAGGCTGAAAGTTTATCAAATGCTGCAGAAGCAGCCGTTGCATATTGTGTAGATTGCTGTAGGATTTTATTTATTTGAGACAATCTAGTGGCGGTCTTGGCGATATTTTGAGCTGTTTTATTATTAATATTGATATCAACATTAGCAATAATTCCTTGCAGTTGTTTACGAATACCACTAACAACCTGCCTAACATTAGAAGGTCCTCTCAGATTAATTTCTGCTGTAAGATTAAATCCTTTTGCCATATTTTATTTACCTCAAAAAAATAACGCCATACCGATAGCCAGCATGACGTTATTAAAAGAAATGAAATCCACCCTAGAAATAGAATTATGATTCTGTTGATTCGGCCTTGGGTTCAGCTTCCTCCTTGGTTTCTGATTTTGGTGCTTCATCTTCTTTAGTCTCTGATTTTATTTCATTTTCAAGAATTACTGGATTGCCATCATCATCCAAGAATGGCTGAGCATCAACAATGAATTCTCCTTCAGCGTCAACTCTATTGCCGTCTTTATCAACAAAGTTGCCTTCATTATCAATATATCTTCCATTCTCATCAACCAACCTGCCTTCGCTATCAACAGTTCTACCTTGCTTATCAATAAATCTTAGGTCTTCATTAACAAACTTATATTTCTTCAAAAATTTATTTTCTGGTAAATTTTTCTCAAAATTATTATCCAGTCCATAAATCATATTGGCCAATTTCTGAGCACCTTCCAAAGCGACAGGATCATCTTGCCTGTCCATATAATCTGCCAAGTCCTTAAAATAGGGCTTGTCATTCTCTTTATACACCACACAAGCACTAACCAAATAATTAAATCTAGCATTATCAGCCTGTCCCTCTGCGCTATGATTATCCAGGCTAGTTCTCACACTGATGAGATCTCTAATTTCCAAACGAACCTGTCTCATTTTAAGAGCAAGTTTTTTGGCTTCTGTGAGAGAAAAACCACCCTTAGCTAATTTCTTTTCGCCTTCAATTAGCTCTTGTTGTAAAGCGGCGTACTTCTTTTGTTTTTCCTGATTCCACAAGCCTTGTTCTTCAAGAACATCATCCATTTTTGCTCTGACCACACTATTACTTTTAATAGCGTCTGTAAAAGCCGTATTATATACTTTCTGTCCTTCTCTCTGCTCTGTTAGAGATGGAGATCTAACTGTAAAAACCTTCTTTTCTCCATTAATCTCAATCGTTATATCCTCTGTTTTCATGGTCTTAACCTTCCTTATCGTATGGGTTAGTGTCTGTTACTTTATAAATTACTTTATGAATAGGCGACCCAAAAAGCTTATTATGATCTTGCTGAATTTGCCTAATCTGTTGGTTTCCTTGATTCAGAATCTCATTTCTTGTGAAATCCCATAAATCCGCAAATTTTTCTTGGTCTGCTGTTAATGGATCATCAGTAAAATGATTCCATAGATAACCAAAACGATTTTCAAATTTAGATATTGCACCAATCATTGTGGTTCTAATTCTTCTAATTGCGTTTTGACAAAGTATCGAGTCTTTTGAGTCCATCTGGTCCTCCTATTTCCGGTGAGCTTAAAGCTATAATGTCCTGTATTTCATCCGGAGCTTCACTTGTTGGTATGAAAACGTGATCGCTCTTAGCTATTTTACTAGACATCTTACTCTTTACACCACTTTCTGTTTTTTGTTTTTTAATTTTATCTTTTTGTATTAGCATCCATCCATCCAGAGCGTCCTCATCTGCAATAATGTCATCATCAGGACAATCCGGGTGTTGGTATATACTATCATACATTTTGGATAAATTTATTAAACTTTTTTGTTCTTCTGTATATTCTACAGCGGGATGTGAGAATATATTGTGTGTGTTGTTGGTATAGATATTTTTCCAGTATTCACTAGTAACAATCTGCTTTAGGGTAGATAAATCTATTAAGCTATTGGATATAGTATCTATGATGCCATTAAAAAAATCAGGATCAACATTTTGTAAATTAGCATAATCAAAAACCAGCTCATTAGTATTATGACTATATAAGGTGTGAGTAATAATATATTCGTATCTTAAATTTTCACAATATTTTTCTAGTGTTAAAAAATCTAAATAGTGCTTCAGGCTGTAGAGTCGATTAAGTGATTCTTTTAAGAATTTAATTTGTAGTCTGCTCTTATTCCTATTTTTTGTATCTTTGTATTGTCTAAATAGTGTTTTTTTTAAATTATCTAATTCTTTATTTTTGGTTTTAATTTCTTCTTCATTAGCTGGAAAAAAAATACCATATCGTATCAATTCATTAGTTATATTTTCTGAATGCAAGAATCTATCGTCATACAAATGATTATCATAGTATTGAGTATAGACAAAATCCGCCTCTAGAATAATATCTAGAGACGGATTCGTTAGTATATACCTTTGGTTTTTGTAGAATATAGTTTTTCTACTACTTATAATTTCATGTAGCAGATATTTTAGTCTATATTCCACTATTCACTATTATGGTGTAGGACCGGTTACAGTAAAGTCATCCCAAGAACTAAGGCTCTGGACATACTGTAGCTGGCCGCCACCAGTATCGCCTCCCTGATACGATTGGCTGGTAACAACAGTATTACCTGCTCTAATAAAAGTACCATCACAAAGCTCTACGCTGAAGTCTCCACCGCCACAACCGCCGGTAGAACCAGTGCAACTGCCTGCTACTTCAGTATTTGCCGAACCAATCGCGCTAATTGCAGTAGCATCTTGAGTAACATCAATGGTACATTCTGTAGGATAGCTAATGTATCTTTCTACATTTCTGAATTTACCGAGAGAGTAAAGACTTTCAATATTCTTACTATAGTTGAAACTAATACTCTGATAACCAAGAGGCGAACCTCCATTAATTTCTTTGATAGCAGCTCTAGTGCCCAGGGCTGTAGCACAAGACTTGCTAGCATCCAGATATTCAGCAGCCTCGATACCGACACCGGACCCCACTAGTGCATCGCCAATTAGAGTAATTTCTTCTGTTGCTACACCATCTACTTCAAATGTATAACTAACGCTAGATATGGTATAGTTATTCATAACAAGTCTAGAGGCTGGGGTGGCTGTCTGGCCGCTAGCCTCTCCTGCACTTCCCCAGAAATTGAACTGGACACCATTAAGGGAACCTGCTTCATGTCCTAGCAATGTAGGATATAGCAACGCATTTCCGTCTATTTGTTTGCTAATGGTGATTTCGACAGGACTATCATCGGTCGTATAGGACGAATAGGTTCCTAGCTGTCCTAGCTGGAAAACAGGGGTGCGATCGCTTTGGCTTGAAGCTCCAATGCTTTGAATGCCGTATAAAATTTGATTGGTACCGTTTTGGTTGAATTGAACACTTTGTAATGCATAAAACATTCTTGCCATAATTGATTCTCCGGTTAGATGGATTTAAGTAATAGTTTCAGAGGTTAGTCTAATAATACACCAATATAAATTTTTATTTTTACTTTCCATGTCAATAAATCCAAAATCTGTAAACATAGTTTTATTCCAGCAGTAATCCGATAATAATTCAGCATATGGCAATCTATTAGGATTTACAGAGCCATTGTAATTTAATGGTTGTACTCCAGAATTGACCACTTTATTAATATCATATAAACTAATAATTTGATCTTTTTGTAATCTAATAATATCGCAAATTCTATTTTTATCTACACTATTTTCAGTAAAAATATGCAATAAAAAATCTTGTGATTGATATTGGGAATAGTCTCCTAGTTGGTAAGGTTTAGAGCTTGTGCGAGAAGAAGGTTCTATAATTATGCAAGGCATCTGTACTCTGTGATTGGCCGAAATACTATAGTCTCCAGCACTAGTTTGATTTAAAGAGGGATTAGGGCTATAGGTTAATTCTTGTAATTCTTTCCAACTAGAATCAGAGCTGGATTTATAAACTTGGCACCATCTATATGAATAATTTAATTCTACCTTGGAGGTTTTAGGAATAGCCTTATCAAATATAATCTGGCCTAGAGGATAGTTAATATGATATCCGCTATTTGCCACGCCTGTAGGACCGGGCAGGAAGTTATTGTTTACATATATTCCGCTAATATTAATAGGTGAAAAATTGTCACAATATTTTGGATCTGGATAATATTCAACGCCAGTTTCCCAAACCCAGTCTTTTTTGAAAGCTTGCCAAACTTGACCTATTTTATATCCGTTGACTTCAGTAGTTTTTAATTGATATGGTAAATCTCCATATAGTGATGCTGGAGGAGTGTATGTGTCTGTGTATTCAATCTTATAGTAAAAACTATTATCATATTTATTGTGTTGACTATAATCTATGGTAATGCTATCATATCCAGCAGGTTTAGTAAAAGTATAAGATTCTGTATTCTCGCTTACTCCTGTAGGAATACAAGGAAGGCTACTTTTGGTGGTTCCACTTACATATCCCGTATCTATTAAGAGAACAGAAGAATTGCCGCTATTGGCTGTTAATATAAGGTTTTTGGCATCGTCTACAGCTTCTCCTCCTCCATAAGCGTCAAAAAATAATGTATATTCTCTAGACTCTACTGGAGTAGACACTGTGTTATATAAATTAGTAGGTAAATCTAGGCCGCTTACTTTGACATCTATAGGGACAGACATATTATTAGGATCTATGTATAAAAGTAATTTATCATAGCCTGTAGGAGCAATTAAATTAAAAATATTTTTATTGGTAGTGAAGCCAGTATCCAACATATTCAAAGTTGATCCATTATGTGT
>Ga0070754_10002963_pt1 | contig 12229 bp, 12 predicted proteins | sample VirMetDEL_Sep_01_FD_75181 | JGI IMG/M metagenome (GOLD analysis project Ga0070754, IMG submission 75181) | Aqueous microbial communities from the Delaware River and Bay under freshwater to marine salinity gradient to study organic matter... | ecosystem: Environmental > Aquatic > Marine >... | reverse complement strand
TAAGCTCTGGCAATGATCTGCGGTTGTCTACAGCTACAAACGTAGGTTTGATTGTAAACCATACAGGTGGCACACCAGCGGTACAGCTATATAATTCTGGGGTTGAACGCCTTGCCACCACCAGCACAGGCGTAGACATCACGGGGACTTTGACCAGCGATGGGCTGACTGCTTCTGAAGGCTCTTCTGGTGCGACTGCAAATACAAACGCAGATGCTGTTGTAATAGAAAACAACGACAAGACTGGCCTCTCAATTCTTACGCCAAATACCAGTGAGGGCTTAATATTCTTTGGTGACCCCGAAGATAATAACATTGGACGAATTGTTTATAACCACTCTACCAATGCAATGAGCCTCGTTACTAATAACAACACCCGTTTTAATATTGGCTCAGGCGGCGACATCAGCTTCTACGAGGACACAGGCACCACGGCAAAGTTCTTCTGGGATGCGAGTGCTGAGAGTTTGGGCATTGGGACGAGTTCGCCTGATACTACTTTACATGTTAAAGGTGCAAACAATTCAATTGTTACTATTGAATCTGAGGGCGTTTATGATGCTCGTCTAAGAATTTTAGCACCTAACGATAGAATAAGTTATATTGAATTTGCCGACACTGATGATGTCGACACTGGCGAAATTCGTTATGATCATACAACCAACAGCATGCAGTTCAGAACAAACAATAATGCAGAACGCATGCGCATCGACAGCAGCGGCAATGTTGGGATTGGCACCGCAAGTCCAGCAGAAAAATTTAACGTATATGGAACCAACGTAAAGCCTGTTATAGGCGAAAAAACTGCACACACTGTATTATATACTGGGTATGACGGTCAAAATAATACTGCACTTGAAATTAGTGCAAGTGGTACAGGAACCAGTGTTGCAAATCTTGTATTAAACAATCCAAATGTAAGTGCTGGTGGGTCTTATCATGGTGTTGTATTTACAAGCAGTGGAACATCAGGTTCTGAAAAGAGAATGGCATCAATTGGTGCAAACTTAGAAAGTGCAGGGACAACTAGCTTAACTGGTTACTTAGGGTTTTATACTTCCAGTGCAGGTACACTTTCAGAAGCCATGCGCATCGACAGCAGCGGTAACTTGCTGGTGGGTAAGACGAGTTCAGTTGGTGTTTCTACAGCAGGTATAGAAGCTAGAAATGACGGTGTGTTTATTGCAACAAAAGCAGGTGGTACAGTCCAATATTTAAATAGAACTGGATCGGATGGCACTATTATTGACCTCCGCAGGCAAGACATCAACAGGGGAAATATTGGATATGTAGGACAACTTGTTATCCATAACTCTGACATGGGCATTGGCTTTTCAAATGACGATATACGTCCCGTAGATGGATCAGGAGCAAATGCAGATAATGCTTATGATTTAGGCCATAGCAGTGTCCGCTGGAAAGACCTCTACCTCTCTGGGGGTATTTATGCAGGATCAGGTACTGGATCTAACGGTCAAGTACTTACTGCAGACGGTAACGGAAATGCTACTTGGCAAAACGCAGGTGCAGCTAGCAGCCAAGTAATTAACGATAGTACACCTCAACTTGGTGGAGACTTAGACCTTAATAGCAACGATATTACTGGTACAGGTAATATTAACATTACAGGTTCTGTTAAGTTAAACAGTGATTTAGAATTTAACACAGAAACAGCTAGCACAAGTTCTACAACTCAGACAGCTATTGCAACGTTTTCAACGAGTTATGAAGCGGCTAAATATATTATTACAGCTAAGTCAGGTGTAAATGTTACTATATCAGAGATGTTAATTGCCCATGATGGTACAACGGCAATAGCCACAGAATATGGCATTGTAAACACAGGCGGTTCAGCCCTAGCAACTTATGATGTTGATATAAACTCTGGAAATGTTAGGTTGCTAGCTACTGCTGCTTCAGCAACTTCAACTACTTATTCAGTGGTTCAAACATTAATTAACGCTTAAGGGGAAAGTGAACCATGGCAAATAATCATAATTTTAAAGTTAAAAATGGTTTAGATGTAACAGGTAATATTACAGTTGGCGGCACTGTTGATGGTCGTGACCTAGTAGCAGACGGAAATAAATTAGACGGAGTTTCAACAGGAGCAGAGGCTAACCCCTCTGCCTCCGAAATGCTTACAAGTATTAAAACAGTAGATGGTTCTGGCAGTGGCCTAGATGCTGATACGATTGATGGCATTGAGGCAGCTAATTTTGCCCGTAGTGACACAAGCGACACACTAAGCGGAGCTACTTACACATTTGATGCTAATAGCACTAATGTTAAGCTGTCTATGACAGGTCACGGTGGAGCCTCTGCTTATAATTACTTTTTAAATGCATCTAACGATGGAGGCAATAGAGCAGTACACTTTGTAAATGGTACAACCAGAACTGCTGACGGTGGGGCTAACACGTACACTATTAGAAACGATGGTGGCGCTTTAAGACTAGGTAGGTCTGGGTTCACGACAATAATAGAAGGTAATGCTATAGTTAACAGTGCAACCACTATTAATTTCAGTAGTAGTCATGCAAGTGACAAAATTGATCTTACTGGGAGTAATGCCCATAATATAGGTACAGAAAGCTACCACAACACCTATGGCCCACAAAGTGGTGGCTGGAACAGTGGCACTATTGGTCACAAGTTTTTTAGTAATAACGGTAATGTTATTGCCCAATTAGGTGTCGGTGGCAGCACCACTAATCTTAATTCTAACTTTTACGGCGATGTGACTGTATCAGGCTCCCTCACAACAGAAGGCCCAGACGGTGGTGCTTATGTAGGTGCTTGGTCATATGATAGTGGCTACGCAATGTTTGGCACTGCAAATATGACAGGGCAAGAGTATGCTCTTATAACGAACGGCACTTCTACTTACCTTAGTGGCGGTTCTGGCGGTAGTGTAACAATACGTGGAGGCGTTAATGACAGTGATCCACAAATTGAAGTTACTAATAGCGCCATACATTTCCGTAGGGTAACGACCACTGGGCCAGATAATGTTTACGTGAGATTTATAGATAACTCAACAGAGCATGGCGTTATGGGGACTAGCTATAACGATGATCTGTTTATCGCATCTACTGGCAAGATGGGGATGCGTTTTGGTTCTGATGCTGTTGGCTTTGGTAACGACACAGGTACAATTGTCAATAACGCCTATGACTTGGGTTTCAGCAATTACCAAATAAGACGGGGTTATTTCGGCACTGATGTACGTGCACCTGTTTTCTACGACAGTGCAAACACCTCTTACTACGTTGATCCTGCCAGTACGTCTAACCTAAGTGGCTTAAATGTAGCCTCTAATACGATAAACGGTAGACAGTTTAGGTCGGGTGTAAATGCTACAGTAAGTGGTGCGGGTTGGTACAGGGTGGCTTCCAACACAGGCATTGGTGGTCGTGGCGACTTTAACGTGCATGTTTCTACAACTGGAGGCAGTTATACTCCAAGATCACTTTTTATTAAGGGTAGATTTGACTGGAGCACATTGGGCGTTTTATACGAAGTAAATAGCCCTCAAGGTGGATACTGGAATGCTGTTAGAATAACTGACGATGGCAGCGGTGGTGGCCATGTGGAAGTTTACTTTACAAGTGGAATTTCAAGCGCCCAGCTTGCTATATGGACAGAAAGTATAGGCCACGACACTTTTTATCCTAACTCTGGTACACTGGCTGCTGGCGGAGGGAGTGTTAGAGACAGTATGTCCATTGTTGGTAGAACCAACTTTATTGGCACAACTTATAATACAGCAGACTTCCGTGCGCCAATCTTCTACGATAGTGACAACACTGGTTACTATGTTGATCCTAACAGTACAGGTACTTCGATTAATGTTAGGGGAGTAATACAAAACCCATCTGTTTGGATAAACGATGGTGACAACTACAATAACTATGATGAAAACATCCGTCTGTTTGCGCCATCAGGTAACGGTGTTGCTGTTATTGCGTTCAGAGCATCGGGAACAGGTGGTTTACCTGACAGTTCAATATTAGGTTTCAGTGATAGACATGAGGTGAGATGGGGAACTCAGTGGCAAACCCGTGTTTATAATGGCTACGAACAAGCATACGGCTCATATCGTGCTCCTATCTTCTATGATAGTAACGATACTGCTTACTATGCTGACCCTGCTGGTAACTCTCGTACTAACACAGAGCAAACTAACTACCTTGGCTTAGGTACTGCAGCTAATACGTCAGGTGGCTACCGTCTAAATATGGGCGGCAGCATTGATATGAACAACAATAGCATTGACTATGTTAATCAGCTTCACTTTTATGATAACGTCAGGTTCTACGATGATGGTAACGACAACTACTTGAACTTCAAATGGGGTGACACAGGTGCAGGTGGTATAAGGTTCCTTGATGGTAATACCTCTACACAAGGTTATGTATACGGTGATGGTAGTGGTCGTTTTGGTCTACTAGATAATGACGGTAGCTGGGCTGTTCGTATTCAAACAAGTAATAATCCGTTAGAACTACGGTGCAATAACAACGTTGAGTTCTACGTATACGACAGCTATACATATAGCCCAGGGTCTTCCCGTGCACCTATCTTCTACGATAGTGACAATACTGCTTACTACGTTGATCCTAACAGTACATCTAGCATGTCCAGAGTTCAGGCAGCAGACTGGTTCTATGCTGGTGGCAATTCAGGTTTATACTTCAACAGTTGGGGTGGCGGCTTCCATATGACTGACAGTACATGGGTACGTGTCTACAATGGTAAATCCTTCTACCAAGCATCTGGTACACTTCGTTGTGATGGTGATATTCGTGCGCCTATCTTTTACGATCAAAGCGACACCTCTTACTATATTGATGGCAATGGTGGATCACGACTTTCTAAATTTTTAAGTATTAATGGAAATACATCTGGCAGCCAAGGTAATGAACTTACTGTAGGAACAAATACGCCAGTATACACACTACGTGATACAAACCTAAGACCTATTATACAAGCACATGGTAGCTATCCTGTAATAAGCATTAATAATACTGCTACTTCCAACACTAATCACGGCGGTTCATTACAATTTACAAATAGTGGAACGGGCTATCAGTTTGTTTTAGGGGCTGATGGTCACGGTCAAGAGTTTTTTATGGGGTATGCTAATGACACAAATTACAACCCGCATAGTGGTCTAGCTGGATATAATGGCACTACTTATTTTACGGCTAATACAAGTGGCAATATAGGAATAGGCTCTGCTGGAGATTGGGGTGGTCTTGGTGGTGGTTCTCCGAGTTATGCAATAGATACAAGAGGCACTCTTTATAATAATACGGATATACGTGCACCTATCTTCTACGATAGTAACAACACGGGTTACTACGTTAATCCTGCAAGTACCTCAAACATAAACGGTCTTACCCTAACTGGCTCATTATCAGGAAACTCAATTAGTGGTGGCACTCTCACAGCCAGCACTAAGTTTAATGGCCCCTATATGGAGGACAGCAACAATACAGCTAAGTTTGTTAACCCTGCTGGCCCGTCTTATATGAGCAGTATAGACTTGTCTAGCACCTTAACGGTTGCTAACACAGCTACTTTTAACGGTACTGCTACATTTAACGGCACAGTTAATGGTATTAATGCAGGTGCTACAGGTGGTGGCTCAGATGCTATCTTCTGGGAAAACGATCAAACCGTTACAACCAACTACACCATTACAAACGGTAAAAACGCAATGAGTGCTGGCCCTATTACGGTAAACTCAGGTGTCACTGTAACAATTGGTGACGGTGAAGCTTGGACAGTCGTATAATGGCAGAAATGTATTTATCATCAGACAGAGGGCTAGAGTGGGGTAATGTTGTGATTACCCCACAAGAGCTAACCAATTATATTCTTGGAATTGATATTGTTGAAGGGCTTTTAGTTTTTGACGGTGTTAAGTTCGTAAATCACGAAGGTCGTGAGTATATAACAGATCAAGAAGGTAAAAGACATTCCTTAATATCTTTAATAGAAAGGATAGAAAATGAATCATTACATAAAAGTTGATGAAAATAACTACATCACTCATTATGTTTTAGCGGAGAAAGCTCCTGAAGGTTTTATCCAAGTAAATAGTGCTTTAAATATTTGTGAGATTTATGACCCAGAAACAGGAACATCTTCACCAGAGGAGCAAGTATAATGGCAAGAAAGATTACAGTAGGGGGGAGTTTTGGAATTCGGGGCTACAAGACAGACGGTACCACTATTTGGGGTTCTAAGTCCGTGGCAGACTTGAATAGCCTTGATAGTTCAAACTTTCCTTCTAATAGTGCTATGACGCTACAAGGTATTACACTAGACTGTTCAACTTCAGCTATTAAGATGGAGATACGTACATCAGAAGGTTCTAAAATAGCAGGTCTACAGACCCCAGCCACAACAGACGGTACAGCAATCACACTAATTAGCAATGCTACTATTACTTCGGGTTATGAAGATGGTTTTAGTAGCGTACAAACAGGTACGACATCTCTAGCACCATCCCCCAGTGAAAACCGCACTTGGGCATTCAAGTACACACTTGCATTCGAGGGAACATGTCGTATCCGTGGTAATGGTGCGCCTACAGGCTCAATGATATCTGGTAATGATCGTGCGATTTACATTCTAAAGAACGGTACACAAATTGCCGCCGCAGGTAGTTCTGTTAATAGTAGTAATTGGGCAGAGGCAACAAACCAAACTGTTGCAGAAGGTGACCTGATACAGTATGATATTCGTGACGTTTACTGGAGATATTCCTCTGGTGGTGTCGCAGCACAAAACTGTGAAATTAGGGTAGCAACATTTTCATGATACGTAAAGATGACTATGAAATGTTTGTTACACCTATTCGTGTAATAGATTTAGACGAAAACGAACAGAAAGAGATACAGCAACACTACGCAGACGTATGGGATGAAATACCCTACAATGGAGAGTCTAAGGTTAAGACTACATGGGGTTATCCTAAGCAGCCTGTCGATATGAGTCCTCTACTAGAGAAGATCATTGTGTCTAACCTAGACGGGTTCATAGAACGTATAACAAACATGGCAGCAGTAGCATTACTAAAAGATCACTGGCTGCAAGAGTACAATCACGGTGGCGTACATGCACCTCACCATCACCCTGGAAGTCTTGTATCAGGTGTGTACTACATAGAGAGCAACAACTTAGGTTCACCTCTTACGTTCTACAACCCTAACCCAGCGCAACACTTCATGAACTATGCTACATATTCTAGCCGTGTAGAGTGTTGGCAAGGTAGGTTGGTACTCTTTCCTAGCTGGCTATTGCATGGTGTACCAGAGTGTAGAAACGAAGAAACAGTAAGACGTGTAACAGCGTTCAACATAGAAGAGGATCACAATGGCTAGTTACATTCGTGGAAATGATAACTTCGACAGCGGCGAGGCTGGAGGAGCGCCTATCTTAACAAGTAGTACAACTTCAATCCCTGTCGGGGGTTATGTGCTTTTATCTCGTCAGGTAGCAAGTGTGTGGAGTTCAGTATTTTTTACTACTGTTAATGCCGCTAGTAGCTCGTTTAACGCATACGATGTTTTAAGTGGATCGTGGCATGCTTACAATATCAATTACGGCACTTGGATTCATTGCGGTAATACTTATGGTTATTATGATACCCTTATTCAGAGGATTTCGTAATGTATACACAAGTAGAAAACCCTAGATGGGCAGATGAAAGTAGAGAAGACATTTTAGTTTATGTGAATTGGGATATAGTCGGAACCCAAGACATAGCAAGACTAAAAGAAGACGATACCTCCGAAAACATCGTTAAGCTAAGAAAAGAAATATTAGAAGGTGTTTATGGAGAAATAGGAGAGCCTATTGCTGCTACTGCAAGCGAAATAGCAGAACAGCTAGAAAGAACGAAATTAGAAGTTAGAGGTATTAGAGATATACTCTTGACACATGAGGTTGACCCTATAGTTTCTAACCCTTTGCGCTGGGCAGATTTAACCTCAGACCAGCAAAGCTCTTGGAAGCAGTACCGAATTGACCTGTTAAATATTACAGATCAAGACGGTTTTCCAAATAATGTAACTTGGCCTACAAAGCCAGAATAAGCCAAATAATGATAGGAGATCAAAATGGCATTAACACTTTCATGGGAAGTAACAGGTGTGAAAACCAAAAACGAAATTAATACAGATGGTGAAGTTCTTACCGATGCAGTTGTACAAACATATTGGAAATGCACAGGTACAGACGCCGACGGTAATGAGGGTACATTCTCAGGTGCTACACCTTTTACGGCAGCTACCGTACCAGCAGGTTCTTTTGTAGCTTTTGCTGATCTAACAGAAGCAACTGTTCTAGGTTGGATTCAAAATGTTGTTGTAGGTGGTTACATGGATCATGTACAAGAGCAAATCCAAAAACAGATTGACTCTGCTACAATACAAGAACCTGGGCTACCTTGGGCACCTGCTGAAGAAGAAACCCCTGAATAATTAAAAATAAAGGGCATACATGTCAAAAAGAAAATCTCGCTATAATATAAAAAATAATATTCATCATTTAGGTTTTCACGTAATACCTAAGAACGATAAGCAAGATAAACTTATACGAAGTATTAAGATGTATCCGATTGTAGTTACAATTGGCTGTGCTGGTACAGGTAAAACTTATTGTAGTACTGGCACAGTAGCCCAATTATATAAACAAGGCAAGTATGATAAAATTGTTTTAACAAGAGCTAACGTACCAACAGGAAAAACTCTTGGACATTTTCCTGGAACTATTCAAGAAAAAATGACACCTTGGTTATTTCCAATGCTAGAAGTGCTTGAAGAAGCTCTTGGTAAAAATAAATATAAATATATGATTAATAAGGGTGAAATTGAAATTCAACCTATTGAAACAATTCGGGGGCGATCCTATAAACACGCCCTTGTATTAGTAGACGAGGCTCAAAATCTATGTATGGACGAGTTAAAAGCTATTAGTACACGTTTAGGAGAAAATTCTAAGCTAATCTTAATGGGAGATCCTGCACAATCAGATGTTAAAAACGGAGAAGACTTAATTAAGTTTTGCAAGTTAGTTAAACAGTCAGGGATATCATTACCTGTAATTGAATTTACAGTGGATGATATTGTTAGAAGTGATATTGTAGCAGACCTAGTAAGAATGTTTATATCAGAAAAACTTTAATAGTTTCTAGGGGGTAGATACCTGACGTTAAAGAAGAGCTATCCCCTAGTATTATTAAGAGGTGTTTTATGTATTATAGTAAAAAAGAAATAAAAGTTGCATTAGATGAAGCAACAGAAATAATTAATAACAGAACTAAAGACGAAGGTTTTCAATGGGGATTTAGTGATTGTTATTCCTTTCTTGTTGAGTATGATAGAGTACTTCGAGAAAAAACAAAGGCGCATGATATATTTAATTTTGAATATAAAAGCGTTAAAGAATTTTTATTAAAATTATATCATAAAGGATATGATCTTAAATCTTTTGCTACATATTGTGGCTATGAAATACAAACCAAACCAAGGCCCATGTTTGGTGATATTGCTTTTATGAATAATACAGCTATAATCGCTGGTGAAAGTCGTTGGGTCACGACAAGCGAAAAAGGATTAGGGGTTAATGAAGGATTACAATATAGTCATTTTGAAAGAAAATTAACCTTACTAGCTAGACCATTAAGGAGTTGATTATGGCAGTTTATTATTATAATGGTGCTAAAATTATTACACCATTTACAATTGTATCAAATGAACCTATGTTTGATATGACAACTGTTTCTTTAAAAACACAAAGAGCAAGTCAAGGACATCAACGCTGGGAATTATCTTTTAATGTAGTTAATGAAAAACATGATCACGTAGATGTTTTTCTTTCATCTTTTCAAAACTTAGATGCATCAAATACTATGATTATGCCACAATTATCTGAAGCAGAAACTAATACAACAACTACATCTACTTTAATTGCTATTCCCTCTAGTACTTCTTCAGGAGCTTCTTCAGTTACTGTTACTAAGGATGGAAGCGGAACTCTTGCTAAAGGATCTTTTATTACTTTTTCTAATAATGATAAGGTTTATATTGTTACTTCAGATGTTGATTTGTCAGGAACAGGAACCGCAACAGTAAACATTTATCCGAACTTAGTAGCATCTTTAACATCAAGTAATTCTATGAATATAAACTCAAATGTAGAAATAACTTATTATAGAGATATTGATAATCAAAGAGGAATTACTTTTGCAGATGGATTGTTGTCTGATATTGGAACAATAACTTTAATTGAGGCGGTATAATGGCAAGAACTTTTACAACAGCCTTTAATAATATAATTAATAGTGATTCTATTAATTACTTCTTTTTATTTAAATTAGAGTTATCTCAAAATTATTATTTTACTAGTTTTAATAGAGATATTGTTTGGGATAGCCAAACCTGGGTTTCTGACGGTGGTGTTTTCGAAGTAGATCCTCCTAAAACTTCTTCTATTGTTGATAGAGAAGCTTACAGAGTAGTTATTACTGATATTGATAATGATTTTTCTGATGAATTTAAACAAGGAGTTATTGGTGCAGATATTAAAGTTTGGGCTGGACTTCTTGATTCTACAGGAAATCCTTTATTAAACTCAGGCGATATTATTAGCGTTTATTCAGGTTTTGTAGATCAACCTTCTATTAAAATAGATTGGGATACAAAATATGCAAATCTAGAAGGCACTTCTCCTATGGCAGATTTAGATCAAGTTAATTTATTTATGGTATCTAAAGATGGTATGGACAATGTAAGCGCAACAGATACTTCTTTTGATTTTATTTATGATGATTCTGAGATTCATCTAAAGTGGGGGAAAGTCTAATGGTAATTGAAGCTATAGCAGCTGCTCTTGGTACTAGTGCTGAAAAACTAGTACTTAACACTATAATTACAGCGGCCTCAATCTCTCATCAACAAGAACAATACCGTAAAATGAAACGGCGTATGGAAGCAGAAGCTGAACAACGTAAAGGACAAAAATTTACTATTTCAGGAACTTCAGCGCCATTACCAGTTGTTTATGGAAAACAGTTAATTGGAGGAATAAAGACTACACATAAAGTTAATAGTGGTTATACAACTTCTACACCAAATTATGATACTGTATTTGAAACTAATTTTTCTAATAGCTCTCAATCTGGAAGTAAAAATGAATTTTTGATTACTCAATTAGCATTATGTCATGATGGTATTGAGGGTGTTCAACACATATTGATTGATGAAATAGATTACCGTGGCTATACTAAAGAAATGAAAGAAAATAATGCTAAATTTCAGCATAGATTTCATATTCACAACGATGGCGGTACTGCAGATGCAGGTGCAAGTGCTAATGGCATTGATAATGCAAATTTATTTACTAATACAGCTTATGCAACTGCATTTTATAAATTAAATAGAGATAATCCTCAATATTCAGGAAGTCCTAATCCCCAATTTTTAGTTAAGGGGCGTAAAATAAAAACTGTTATTAGGAGTGGAACTTCTCCTAATTATACTTATGCATTAAGTTCTACTTATTCTTATTCTAATAACCCAGCTTATTGTTTATTAGATTATCTTATGAATTCTGATTTTGGCAGAGGCCTATCTTCTAGTTATATAGATTTAGAATCTTTTTATAATTCTGCACAAGTTTGTGATACCATAGTTATGACAAATGCTACTATTGCAGGGGATGTAAACGGAACTAAACCTATTTTTGGATATACCGACTATAATGCATTTCCTAATCTTTCTAACATGCAGCCTTATCAAGCGGCATATCTATATAAAGATGAATCAAATAATAATCTTTATGAAGTGACGGGAAGTCAAGGTAGCTATGCCTATTCTTCAATTACACAGCCTAATAGTGCAAACTTAAAATTATATGAATGCAATATCACTTTAAGTACTGATGCTAAATTAAGAGATAATATTGAAGCTATTTTATCTACAATGCATCAGGCAGATTTAGTATGGACACCTGAAGGTAAATATAAACTTATAGTAGATTATCCTCAAAGTTCTTCTGATGTAACTGCTTTAATAAATTCAAATCATACTTTTACAGAAGATGATATTATAAGAGAAAGTTTAAATCTTACATGGCCTAGTGCTCAAGATAGATTTACTCAAGGTATAGGTGCTTTTGAACCTTTTGTTGAACAAGGTCAAGAAACAATTGG
>Ga0070754_10002962_pt1 | contig 12231 bp, 9 predicted proteins | sample VirMetDEL_Sep_01_FD_75181 | JGI IMG/M metagenome (GOLD analysis project Ga0070754, IMG submission 75181) | Aqueous microbial communities from the Delaware River and Bay under freshwater to marine salinity gradient to study organic matter... | ecosystem: Environmental > Aquatic > Marine > Coastal... | reverse complement strand
GGACAGGCCCAGGGAGACATCATCGGTGAGAAAATAGCTGGCGCCAGCGCCATAGAGCTCGCCTTCGTCTTCGAAGCCACGGGAGCTATCGGAGAAGTAATGCTTACCGAACGCTTCCACCTCTACGGCGCCTTGGCCCTGGGCCAGCGCGCTAACAGAAGTGGCGGCAACCAACGATCCAATTACAACGCCTAAGGTGTTTTTAAGCTTCATCCGTAAATCCCCATCTGGTGGTTAGTATCAGAACAATCTAAGGAAACCGGCTAACTAAGGCCCAAGCTGTTCGCTACCACTATGACAACTTCGAGCCGTTAAGTTTCAGCTATGCCGGAAAATTTTTCGCGAAGCTTATCAAGCGCTCGCTTGTAACGCATCTTCGTTGCGCTTAGCCCCATATGCATGATGTCGGCGATTTCCTGAAACTCAAGTTCTGCTACAAATCGCAGCACCAGAATTTCCCGATCTATCTGATTCACATGCACAAGCCAATGCTCAAGCCCTGTCTTCTCGGTGACGATCGGGGCCTTTTCGTCGGAGGCCTCTTCAAGCGGATCCAGGCTCAGCGCATCAAGCAACCGCCGTTTGCGCCGTTCTTTGCGGTACTGGGTAATACACTCATTGTAAGTAATGCTATATAGCCAAGTTTTAAACTTCGATTTTCCTTCGAAGTTTTTCAACCCGTACAATACTTTAAGCATTACCTCTTGACATACGTCGTCGGCGTCTCGGTCGTTACCAAGATATCGGGCGCATACATTGAAAAGAGTGCGCTGATATCGCCGCATCAGTTCTTCGTACGCACGCGTTATATGAAACAACTCGACATGGGCACGCTGCACCAGCTCTTCATCAGAAAGCTTGCGTGGGTCATAGCTCATGGTGGGCGGATGGGCTTTAGTCAAGACGCTTCGAACCGGCAATCAAGGTCGTGGCCACCATTCACAGGAGCCAGCGAAAAGGGGCGGCGCACTTTAGCAGATTACCGAGCCTAGCGGCTGCCAACACGCTGCTCCAGCAGCACTCTATTTGCAATCGAAACCAACTCGCCATCATCGGTAAGCAGCAAGGTTTTCGCTGTTCCGATTTCCTCGATCTCACCGTTCAGATCCAAGCCCTCGAGCCTGATGCGCTGCCCAACTTCGTAAAGTTCGCGTACATAGATGCCAGCGAGAATCTGGCTGACCAGTTCACGACTGCCCAAGCCAAGCGCCAGCGCGACGGCGAGCCCTACGGAGATCAGGGCTATAGCGATCACGTAATTGAGCAGCTCGGTTTTTACTTCCAGTTGCCCAATTGCAACCGAAATACTGATAATTATCACCAGCCCTTGAGCGATGCGGCCAAGACCGCTGGCATATTCGAGACCAACACCTTCGGCAGCGCCTCGCACCAGACCGTTGACCAGCTGCGCCAACAGCACGCCGGCGAGCAGAATCAATGCCGCGCCGAATACCTTTGGCACGTAAAGCGCCAACATATCGAGGACCGCCGACACTCGTGCAAGCCCTAGGGATTCGGCCGCCGACACGAGAAAAACCAACAGCACGAACCAGTAAACGATCCTACCGATCAGCGCGGAGACCGGCACGCGGATACCTCCACGGCCAAGCAGTTTGGTTACGCCCGTCCCAGCTACCAGCCGATCGAGGCCTACCTTTGCCAAGACCTTGGAGAGCAGCGTGTCCAACAGTTTGGCCACTACGAAACCGACTGCCACGACTAACAACGCACCAAACAAACGCGGAATAAAAGCGGCAATCGGCGCCCATAGCGCGCTCATTGCACCTATCAAGCTTTGGCTCCAGGGATCGAGTTCCATGATCAGTCAGCCTTTATCGAAGATGAATTGGTGTGCCGACGCGTCACAGCCGACATATGCGGCGCGCTGCCGCTGAGTGCGATCAGTATCGCCTGGAGCCAATGGCCCATCAGGCCGAACAGATCGCATGCACCCACTTGGCGATTGGCAGTCTTCAGGACACGATCCAGACAGGCATAGTCATCATGCGCCGACTGCGCATTGAGCATGTCTCGCAGCGACTCTTCAAAGGGATCGCGCATGTTCACCTCGCTTAACTATCTGACCTAGACGGCGTATCAGCAGGCTCAGTCACATTCACACCCATTTCAGGCGCCGAAAAATCCACCACTGAAAACCTGCAACCGCACCGATCATTGCGCAAGCCAAGGCGAAACCGTACGGATTTTCCGATCCAGGAATGCCACCAACGTTGATTCCAAGCAGTCCGGTAAGAAAGCTCATCGGCAGGAAGAAGCCGGTGATAATGCCCAGCAGATACATGGTTTTGTTCATGCGTTCACGCATGCGCCGCTCTTCCGCCTCGAGAACGAGGTTGGCCCGTTCACGCACCAACTCCAGCTCCTCGAGATAGCGGATCAGGCGGTTGCTCAGCTCGTTCCAATAATCCGTATCGTCTTCGACGAACCATGGCAGCCGATTGCGAGTTAATTGACCGTAGATTTCGCGCTGCGGCAGTAAAAAGCGCCGTAGGCTCGCGGCTTGCCGACGCAACGTGAGCATTTTGTCCTGAGGCGGCGTGTACCGCTCATCGGTTTCGATGCGGTCCTCCTCCTCGTCCAGCTTCTCGGTCAGGGCCGCAACCAGATCGTCAACTCGATCAGTAAGCGCATCAGCCAGACCGAGCAGTATCTCCGACGAAGTTTTCGGCCCAACACCAGCCTCCAACTGTTGTATTACCGCCTCGGTCGAACGCAGCGGACGCAAGCGGAGCGAAATGACCCGGCGCGCACCGGCGAATACTCTCAACGAGACCATATCCTCCGGCTCGGCGTCAGGATTGAGATTGACGCCACGCAGAAACAACAGCAGCTCATCGCCAGACAAGGCAAGCGACCGCGGCCTTGTGTTCTCCTCCAGTAGAACGTCGCAAGCGAAAGCACTCAAACCGCTGCGCTTGCGTAGCCAGCTTTGAGCGTCGGGCTGGCTACGGTCCCAGTGGAGCCAAAGGCTCTCCGTCTCGCGCAGTTCCAACGCAGCAAGATCCGCATAGGCGACCTGACGCGCCCCACCCTGCCCGTCCAGCACCAAGGCGTGCAACAACCCTGATTGAGCATTATCGTCAGACAGCATCTTCGCCTCTTCAAATTGCAAAAAACCCGGCAAAGCCGGGCTCGGTAAACGGAAGCTCGAATCAGTCCGGCATTTTCAGAGCTTCAGGCGAAACCAAAATGCCATTGTTATCGGCGTATATGTAGTCACCAGGGCGAAACGTCACACCACAAAAAGTCACCGGGATATTCAGGTCACCAATACCGCGCTTGTCAGTTTTCATTGGATGACTGGCAAGCGCCTGGACCCCGAGCTCAGTCTGCGAAATGACATCCACATCACGGATGCAACCGTAAATGACCATCCCTTCCCAGCCGTTGCGGGCGGCCTTTTCGGCCAACATATCGCCCAATAGCGCGCGGCGCAGCGATCCACCACCATCCACCACCAGCACCTTGCCGGCACCCTCTACGTCAACCTGTTCCCTTACCAGCGAGTTGTCCTCGAAGCATTTGATAGTGACGATCTGTCCGCCGAACGAATCACGGCCGCCAAAATTGCTGAAGATCGGCTCCACCACCTGAACCAGATCAGGGTAGGCATCGCACAGATCAGGAGTGACGTATTGCATAAGGAATCTCCTTCTCGAAAAACCGTTTCGGACCTCGCTGCCAGCCCGATTACCACCACAAACCCACGGAGAAAACCGCAGCGAATGGTGCGGCACATTGACGGGCCTGCCATTGACCACATCGAACCAGAGCATGCGCGCCTGACGGCAGCCATCCTGCAAGCGTAAAAACGACCGCATGCAACAAAACATGCACCCTTCGATTCACGACAAAAGGGGCGGAAGATCCGCCCCTTCTGTTCGCCTGGGATGTCAGTTGATTTCGGCGTCCGCCAGGAAGAACCAAGTATCCAGAACCGAGTCCGGATTCAACGAAACGCTCTCAATGCCCTGCTCCATCAGCCACTTCGCCAGGTCTGGATGATCGGAGGGACCCTGACCGCAAATGCCAATATATTTTCCGGCCTTGTTGCAGGCTTCGATCGCGTTGGCCAGCAGCTTCTTGACCGCCGGATTACGTTCGTCGAACAGATGCGCGATGATGCCCGAATCGCGGTCCAGCCCCAGAGTCAGCTGAGTCATATCGTTAGAACCGATGGAGAAACCATCGAAGAATTCGAGGAACTCGTCAGCTAGCAACGCGTTGGATGGCAGCTCGCACATCATGATGATGCGCAGGCCGTTCTCGCCACGCTTGAGACCGAACTGGCCGAGAATATCGATGACTTGCGACGCCTCACCCAAGGTGCGCACGAAGGGCACCATGAGCTCGACGTTGGTCAATCCCATCTCGTCGCGAACCTTGCGCATCGCGCGGCACTCGAGCTCGAAGCAGTCACGGAAGGATTCGCTGATGTAGCGCGAAGCGCCGCGGAAGCCGAGCATTGGGTTTTCTTCTTCCGGCTCGTAGAGCTTGCCACCAATCAGGTTGGCATACTCGTTGGACTTGAAGTCCGACAGTCGCACGATGACCTTCTTCGGCCAGAACGCAGCAGCCAGAGTACTCACGCCCTCAACCAGCTTCTCGACGTAGAAATCGACTGGATCGCCGTAACCGGCAATGCGCTTCTCGACGCTACCCTTGACGTCGGCTGGTAGTCCATCGAAGTTGAGCAAAGCCTTCGGGTGAACCCCGATCATGCGGTTGATGATGAATTCGAGACGGGCCAGACCGACGCCTTCGTTCGGCAGCTGGGCGAAATCGAATGCGCGATCCGGATTGCCGACGTTCATCATGATCTTGAACGGCAGTTCAGGCATGGCGTCGACAGAGTTCTGACGGATATCGAAGCCCAGTTCGCCTTCGAAGATCAAACCAGTGTCGCCCTCGGCGCAGGTTACGGTGACGCGCTGGCCGTCCTTCAACAACTCGGTTGCGTTGCCGCAGCCGACGACCGCCGGAATACCTAGCTCACGGGCAATGATAGCCGCGTGGCAGGTACGACCGCCGCGGTTGGTGACGATGGCGCTGGCACGCTTCATCACAGGCTCCCAATCCGGGTCGGTCATATCGGATACCAACACGTCGCCCGGCTGGACTTTGTCCATCTCGGATACGTCGTGAATGATCTTCACCGGACCGGCGCCGATGCGCTGACCGATGGCACGACCCTCGACGAGCACCTTGCCCTTTTCCTTCAGCAGGTAACGTTCCATGACGTTGCCGCTGCTGCGGCTCTTTACAGTCTCCGGGCGCGCCTGAACGATGTATAACTGATTGTCATCGCCGTCTTTGGCCCACTCGATATCCATCGGACGGCCGTAGTGCTTCTCGATGATCATCGCCTGTCTGGCAAGATTGGTGACTTCTTCGTCGCTCAGGCAGAAGCGCATACGCTCGGCCTGGTCGACATCGACGGTCTTGACCGACTTGCCGGCGCTGGCTTCTTCGCCATAAATCATCTTAATTGCTTTGCTGCCGAGGTTGCGGCGCAGGATTGCAGGACGGCCGGCTTCAAGCGTGTGCTTGTGCACATAGAATTCGTCAGGGTTGACCGCACCCTGCACCACGGTTTCGCCGAGGCCGTAGGCGCCGGTGATGAATACGACGCCGCGGAATCCCGACTCAGTGTCCAGCGTGAACATCACGCCGGCGGTGCCCGTCTCGGAACGTACCATGCGCTGCACACCCGCAGACAAGGCGACCAGTTTGTGATCGAATCCCTGGTGAACGCGGTAGGCAATAGCGCGGTCGTTGAACAGAGATGCGAAGACTTCCTTGGCGGCACGAATCACGTTGTCGACGCCGCGAATGTTCAGAAAAGTTTCCTGCTGACCCGCAAAGGACGCATCCGGCAAGTCTTCGGCCGTGGCCGAGGAGCGGACCGCAACGGCCATTTGTTCGTTGCCAGCGGTCATCTCGGCAAATGCGGCACGGATATCGGCGTCCAGCTTAGGCGGAAATTCGGCGTCCATGACCCAACCGCGAATCTGCGAGCCGGCTTTGGCGAGGGCATTGACGTCATCCACGTCCAGCGCATCGAGAAGCGCATGGATCTGCTCGTTGAGACCGCTGAGCTCCATGAAATCACGATAGGCCTGGGCCGTAGTGGCGAAACCACCAGGCACCGATACACCCGCGCCTACGAGGTTGCTGATCATCTCGCCCAGGGAGGCGTTCTTGCCCCCTACACGCTCAACGTCATGATTGCCGAGCTTATCGAGGGAAACTACGTACTCTACCAAGGTGATCACTCCACATGTTGTGTTGGAAACTCAGTTCGTGCCCATCCGAGGCACGGTGGTCTGGCCCTGCAAAATAAGTAACAATGCCCGCCAATCGAGGCTCGGCGAAGGGACCTACTATAGCTGAGAACCGTTCTTGACTTAAGGTCCCAGGCGCAATGAAACGAACTGCATTTTTCATATCCGACGGTACCGGGATTACAGCCGAAACACTCGGCCAAAGCCTGTTGGCACAGTTCGAAACTATCAACTTCATCAAGCTCACCCGGCCATATATCGATACGGCTGAAAAAGCGCGGGCAATGGTACAGCAAATCAATAAAGCGGCGGAAAGCGACGGCGCGCGTCCGATCATATTCGATACGCTGGTAAACCAGGAGATTCGCGACATCCTGGCTGAATCTAATGGCTTCATGATCGACATTTTTTCGTCCTTCCTTGCTCCGCTGGAACATGAACTGATGTCACGCTCCTCCTATTCGGTCGGCAAATCGCACTCGATCAGCCATAACGCCAATTACATGGAGCGAATCGACGCGGTCAACTTCGCCCTGGACAACGATGACGGTGCTCGCACGCACTACTACGACAAGGCAGATCTGATTTTGGTCGGTGTCTCCCGGTGCGGCAAAACACCCACCTGTTTGTACATGGCGATGCAGTACGGCATCCGGGCCGCCAACTACCCACTGACCGAAGACGACATGGAACGCCTGCAACTTCCGACCGCTCTCAAAACCCACCGAGACAAGCTCTTCGGCCTGACGATAGATCCGGACCGCCTGACTGCCATCCGCCACGAGCGCAAACCGAACAGTCGTTACGCCAGCTACGCTCAGTGCGAGTTCGAGGTTCGCGAGGTGGAAAACCTCTTCCGCCGCGAGAACATCAACTACATCAACTCCACACATTTCTCGGTGGAAGAGATATCCGCCAAGATTCTTGTCGAGAAGGGCGTCGAGCGCCGGCTCAAATAGTGCCGTTTCGCTAGACAACAAAAAGTCCGCTTAGTGCGGACTTTCTGCATCAGACCTCTCGTTTTATTAGGCTGCCAAAATAGTCGAGCCCGGTTGATCATGAGCTGAACAGCTGCCGAGTCCGACGCTGGTAATCACAACCCATTACCCGGTACGCGCACCCAGCCTTCCATCAGAATCCGCGCGCTCCGACTCATGCTTGCCTTCAGCACCGTCCACTCACCGTTGACTTGGCGGGCTTCAGCACCCACTCGCAAGGTGCCGGACGGGTGCCCAAACACCACTGCCGAGCGATCGCCGCCTCCGGCCGCAAGGTTGACCAGCGTGCCGGGAATCGAGGCTGCCGTTCCGATGGAGACTGCGGCGGTACCCATCATCGCGTGGTGCAGCTTGCCCATTGAAAGCGCACGCACCAGCAGGTCGATGTCAGAAGCGCTGACAGCCTTGCCACTGGATGAAACGTAGTCGGCTGGCTTGGCAACAAAAGCCACCTTTGGCGTGTGCTGGCGTTTTACGGCTTCTTCGAGCGTAGCGATTAAGCCCATTCGCAGCGCGCCGTGGGCACGGATGACCTCGAACATGGCCAGCGTCTTGGGATCGCCGTTGATAGCCTCCTGCAGTTCCGTGCCAGCGAAGCCGACATCCTCGGCATTGATAAAAACGGTCGGAATACCCGCATTTATCATGGTTGCTTTCAAAACACCGACGCCCGGCACGTTTAGGTCGTCGACCAGATTTCCCGTGGGAAACATCGAACCGCCGCCCTCGCCTTCGCCCTCATCGGCAGGATCGATGAATTCCAGCACGATTTCAGCGGCCGGAAACGTCACGCCGTCTAATTCAAAATCACCGGTTTCCTGCACCTCGCCGTTGCTAACCGGCACATGGGCGATGATGGTCTTGCCGATGTTGGCTTGCCAGATGCGCACGATGCAGACACCGTCCCGAGGAATCCGATCCGGATCGACGAACCCCGCGTGCAGCGCGAACGCGCCGGCAGCCGTCGAGAGGTTGCCGCAGTTACCACTCCAGTCGACAAAGGCACTGTCGATCGACACTTGGCCATAGAGATATTCAACGTCGTGTTCAGGGCGTTCACTCTTGGACAGAATGACGCATTTGCTGGTGCTAGAGGTCGCGCCACCCATGCCATCGGTGTGCTTGGCGTAGGAATCGGGACTGCCAATGATGCGCATGAACAGCTTGTCACGCGCCTCACCCGGCACCTGCGCAGCAGGTGGAAGATCCTGCAGGCGGAAGAACACGCCTTTGCTGGTGCCGCCGCGCATATAGGTTGCCGGAATTTTCAATTGCGGTGCATGAGCCATGGAAAACCTTCCTCATCAAATGCCGTGACCCACAGACCACAGCACGAATTCAACATCAGGCGACGCTACCGCCTTGGGCGGCGCCGCCTAGCGGCGCCCTCAGGACTGGTTGAGGAAATCCTTCGCGAAGCGCTGGAGCACACCGCCGGCCTCATAGATCGATACTTCCTCCGCCGTATCCAGACGGCAGGTGACCGGCACTTCGACACGCTCGCCATTCTTGCGCGTGATCACCAATGTCAGCGTGGCGCGCGGCGTCCACTCACCGACCACGTCATAGGTTTCGCTACCGTCGATACCCAACGTTAGGCGTGTAGTGCCCGACCTGAATTCGAGCGGCAGCACGCCCATGCCCACCAAGTTGGTGCGATGGATACGCTCGAAACCTTCGGCCACGATCGCCTCCACACCGGCCAGCCGAACGCCCTTAGCCGCCCAGTCACGGGACGAACCCTGACCGTAGTCGGCGCCAGCGATGATGATTAGCGGCTGCTTACGCTGCATGTAGGTTTCGATCGCCTCCCACATGCGCATCACCTTGCCCTCCGGCTCGACGCGAGTCAGCGATCCTTTCTTCACCTGGCCGTCGACCACGGCCATCTCGTTTACCAACTGCGGATTGGCAAAGGTGGCGCGCTGAGCGGTCAGGTGATCGCCCCGGTGAGTGGCATAGGAGTTGAAGTCCTCTTCCGGCAACCCCATTTTCGCCAGGTATTCGCCAGCGGCGCTGTTCAGCAGAATCGCATTGGATGGCGACAGGTGATCAGTGGTGATGTTGTCGGGCAACACCGCCAGCGGGCGCATGCCCTTCAGTGACCGCTCACCCGCCAGCGCGCCTTCCCAGTACGGCGGACGGCGAATGTAGGTGGACGTGGGTCGCCAGTCATAAAGGGGACTTTCGGCTTCTACCACGGTACCCAGATCGAACATCGGAATGTAGATCTGCTTGAACTGCTCTGGCTTTACCGAGGCTGCAACGATGCGATCGATCTCTTCATCGCTCGGCCATAGGTCCTTGAGCGTGACCGAATTGCCCGACTGGTCATGGCCAAGCACATCCTTTTCAATGTCGAAACGCACGGTACCGGCAATGGCATAGGCAACCACCAGCGGTGGCGATGCGAGAAACGCCTGCTTGGCATAGGGATGAATGCGACCATCGAAGTTGCGGTTCCCCGACAGCACGGCGGTGGCGTACAGGTCGCGATCGATGATTTCCTGCTGAATCTTTGGATCCAGCGCGCCGGACATGCCGTTACACGTGGTGCAAGCGTAAGCGACGATACCGAAGCCGAGCTGTTCCATTTCCGACAACAGGCCGGCGTCCTCCAGATACAGCTTGGCAACCTTGGAGCCTGGCGTGAAGGACGTTTTGACCCACGGCTTGCGCGTCAGGCCCAGCTCATTGGCCTTCTTCGCCAGTAGGCCAGCCGCAACCACATTGCGCGGGTTGGACGTATTGGTGCAGCTGGTAATCGCGGCGATGATTACCGCGCCGTCTGGCATCAGGCCCTGCGCTTCTTCGGCCAGTGCCTTATCCAGATCCGCGGCAATCCCTCGCTCATGCAGCGCGGACGTTGGCAAGCGACGATGAGGATTGGACGGCCCGGCCATGGTGCGTTCGACGCTGGACAAGTCGAATTCCAGCACCCGCTCGTATTCGGCATCAACCAGCGCATCGGCCCAGAGCCCGGTGGTCTTTGCGAAGTTCTCCACCAGCCCCACCTGTTCCGGCTCGCGCCCAGTCAGGATCAGGTAATCGATGGTTTGCTGGTCGATGTAGAACATCGCTGCAGTGGCGCCGTATTCGGGGCACATATTGGAGATCGTGGCGCGATCACCGATGGTCAGACTGGCCGCGCCTTCGCCGAAGAACTCGACGTACGCACCGACCACGCGCTCCTTTCGAAGAAACTCGGTCAAGGCCAGGACGATATCAGTACAGGTGATACCGGGCTGATGTTTGCCTGTCAGCTTGACGCCGACGATATCCGGCAAACGCATCATCGAGGCACGGCCCAGCATCACGGTTTCGGCTTCCAGACCGCCAACACCGACGGCAATCACACCCAGGGCATCGACGTGCGGCGTGTGGCTATCGGTTCCGACGCAGGTATCCGGAAAGGCAATGCCGCCACGGGCCTGAATCACCGGTGACATCTTCTCTAGGTTGATCTGATGCATGATGCCGTTGCCGGCCGGGATCACATCGACGTTCTTGAAAGCGGTCTTCGTCCACTCGATGAAGTGGAAGCGGTCCTCGTTACGACGCTCTTCGACCGCACGGTTCTTCTCGAATGCATCCGGATCGAACCCAGCAAACTCCACAGCCAACGAATGGTCGACGATCAGTTGGGTCGGCACCACAGGATTGACCTTGGACGGATCACCGCCTTGTTCGGCAATGGCATCGCGCAAGCCGGCCAGATCCACCAGCGCCGTCTGCCCGAGAATATCGTGGCAGACCACTCGGGCCGGGTACCAGGGGAAATCGAGGTCGCGCTTGCGCTCGATGATCTGCTTCAGCGAGTCGGTCAGCATGGCCGGGTCGCAGCGACGAACCAGCTGTTCAGCCAGCACGCGCGAGGTATAGGGCAGCTTGGCGTAAGCACCCGGCTGGATTGCTTCGACCGCTTCGCGGGTATCGAAGTAGTCCAGCTGTGTGCCGGGCAAGGGTTTGCGATGTTCAGTATTCATGCCGGAAGGACTCAATCCAGTAAATGTTCGGTGGAGAGGTTCGGAGGCCGGGGTCACAGCCTCCTCCTCTTTCGCTCAGCGCTCGGCGATGGGTACGACCTTGCGCTGTTCCGGCCCGACGTAGTCGGCACTCGGACGGATGATGCGGTTGTTAGCCCGCTGTTCGAAGACATGGGACGCCCAGCCAGTGACCCGCGAACAAACGAAAATCGGCGTGAACAGCTTGGTCGGGATGCCCATGAAGTGATACGCGGAGGCGTGATAGAAATCGGCGTTGGGGAACAGCTTCTTCTGTGCCCACATGGTTTCGTCGACAGCGACCGATACCGGGTAGAGGACGGTGTCGCCCACTTCTTCGGCCAGTTTCTTCGCCCATACCTTGATGACTTCGTTGCGCGGGTCGGACTCTTTATAGATCGCGTGGCCGAAGCCCATGATCTTGTCCTTGCGCTCAAGCATGCCGAGAATGCCCTGCACCGCCGATTCCGGCGAATTCCACTGCTGGATCATGTCCATCGCCGCCTCGTTGGCGCCCCCGTGCAGCGGGCCACGCAACGAACCGATCGCACCGGTGATGCAGGAGTACATGTCAGACAGCGTCGATGCACAGACGCGAGCGGTGAAGGTCGAGGCGTTGAATTCGTGCTCAGCGTAGAGAATCAGCGAAACGTTCATCACCTTGACGTGTAAGTCGCTAGGCTTTTTGTCATGCAACAGCGCGAGGAAATGACCGCCCAGGGTCTCTTCGTCGCTGGTGCAGTTGATGCGCACGCCATCATGGGTGAAGCGGTACCAGTAGCACATGATCGCCGGGAAAGCGGCCATCAGGCGCTCGGCCACGTCGCGCTGCTGGTCGAAGCTGAGCTCCGGCTCCAGCGTGCCGAGCACCGACGAACCGGTACGCATGACGTCCATCGGATGCGCACTGGCAGGGATGCGCTC
>Ga0070754_10002961_pt1 | contig 12232 bp, 11 predicted proteins | sample VirMetDEL_Sep_01_FD_75181 | JGI IMG/M metagenome (GOLD analysis project Ga0070754, IMG submission 75181) | Aqueous microbial communities from the Delaware River and Bay under freshwater to marine salinity gradient to study organic matter... | ecosystem: Environmental > Aquatic > Marine >... | reverse complement strand
CAGGTCGGCCTTGCGGGCGTCGAAGCTGCGTTTGAAGACGTGAAGTTGCGCGATGTCGATCGGCTCGATGCCCAGCACACCGGCCGCCAGGCGGGTGAGTGCCGCCACGGGGTGCGGCGGGGGCTCGCGGTCGAGGTCGGTCTCGGCTGGCGCGTCGGCGGCGCGGCGGTGTTCGGCGGGCACGTCGGCCAGCGGCAGCTTGAGTTCAGAGAGGCGGATCATGTGTCGTGGGGCTTGTGTTGATCAAGCAGATGACGGAGCCCGCGTATTGTCGTCAATGCCGCAGGGTCGGCGTCGCGAAGCATAAATAACCCGGGTAAAAATAATAAAACCGGGTATAATTCGACGCATGAAAAGCGCCGACGCTCCTTCCTGCACCGCCTTCCTGGGCCCGCGCCGCGTGGCCTATGGCTCCTACGACGAGGTCGCCCATGCCCTGGCGGCGCTCGACCTCACCGCCGGTGGCTTGCTGGTGTTCGACGACACCACGGGTGGGCAGGTGGATCATCCCTGGCCGCGCAACAGGGCGGCCGAAGTGCAGCCCCGGGAGGCTTCGGCGCCGGCCACCGCACCGCAAGTGGGACGCCCGCGCATGGGCGTGGTGGCGCGCGAGGTGACGCTGTTGCCGCGCCACTGGGCTTGGCTGGCTCTGCAACCGGGCGGCGCCTCGGCCGCCTTGAGGCGTCTGGTCGAGGAGGCCCGGCGCGTTCACGGTGATCGCGATGGCCAGCGATTGGCCAAGGAACGCGCGTACCGATTCATGAGTGCGATGGCGGGTGGTTACGCAGGTTTCGAGGAGGCTTCCCGTGCGCTGTTTGCGCACGATGCCGAAGCATTCTCCCAACGCATCGCCCACTGGCCACCGGACGTCCAGGCGCACCTGGCCTGGCTCTCGCGCGACGCCTTCGCGCCCAGCGCCTGACCACTTCTTCCTTCCCTCGGATTCCCATGAATCACCCTGTCCAGCGCCCGCTCTGGCGCGTCTACCTCGTCTTTCTCCTGCCGATGGTGTTGTCCAACATCCTTCAGGGGCTGTCGGGCACGATCAATGGCGTCTACATCGGCCAGATGCTGGGCACGCACGCGCTGGCGGCGGTCTCGGGCATGTTCCCCATCGTGTTCTTCTTCATCTCGCTCGTGATCGGCATCGGTGCCGGGGCATCGGTGTTGATCGGCCAGGCCTGGGGGGCGCGCGAACCGCACAAGGTGAAGTCCATTGCCGGCACGGCCTTGATGCTGGGCGCCCTGATCGGCGTGGCGGCAGCGGTGTTGGGGGTGGTGTTTGCGCGGCCGGCCATGCAGGCGCTCGGTACGCCGCTGGACGTGATCGACGACGCCGTGGCCTATGCACGCGTCATGCTGCTCATCATGCCGTTGCTGCTGGTGTTCATCCTCTTCACGCAACTGCTGCGCGGCGTGAGCGATACCGTCTCACCGCTGCTGGCGTTGATGCTGTCGACCACGCTGGGCCTGCTGCTCACGCCGGCGCTCATCAAGGGCTGGCTGGGCCTGCCGCCGCTGGGCATTCAGAGCGCGGCCTACGCGGGGCTGGTGTCCTACGCGGTGGCACTGGGCTTCCTGGTGTGGCGGCTGCGGCGGCTGCGCCACGTACTGGCCTTCGACCGCGAGCTGCTGGCGGCCTTGAAGCTGGACCGGGCCATTCTTGCGAAGGTGATGCGCATCGGCCTGCCGACCGGCTTGCAGATGGTGGTGATCTCGATGTCGGAGCTGGTGATCCTGGCGCTGGTGAACGGACACGGCTCGCAAGCCACGGCGGCGTATGGCGCGGTCACGCAGATCGTGAACTACGTGCAGTTCCCGGCCTTGTCGATTGCCATCACGGCGTCCATCCTGGCGGCGCAGTCCATCGGGGCCGGGCGCGTCGACCGACTGGGCGCGATCCTGCGCACCGGCTTGTGGCTGAACGCCGCGATCACGGGTGGGCTCGTTCTGCTGGGGTACACGCTGTCGCACCTGTTGCTGGGCCTGTTCCTGACCGAACCCGACGTGCGCCTGCAGGCCGAGCACCTGCTGCACATCATGCTGTGGAGCATTCTGGTGTTCGGCTTCCAGGCGGTGGTGGGCGGCATCATGCGGGCCAGTGGCGTGGTGCTCGTGCCCATGGCCATTTCTGTTTTCTGCATCCTGGCGATCCAGTTGCCTGCGGCCTATGTGCTGGACGCGCATCTGGGGCTGCCGGGCGTTTGGGTCGCGTTCCCGGTGGCCTACGTGGCCATGCTGGCGCTGCAGACCGCGTACTACCGGCTGGTGTGGCGCCATCGCAGGATCGAGCGCCTCGTGTGAGCGTTCCGATCGCAGGAGATAATCGCGCCGTGAAGCGCACCAGGCCGCCGCTGGCACGATACCCCGAAAGGGAGTGCTGGAGGAACGTCCGGACTGCACAGGACAGCGTAGGAGGTAACACCTCTCCACCGACAAGCCCGACGAGTTCGCTCGAAGGGTCCTAAGGTGAGGATCAGAGCAACAGAGACGAGCCGCTTCAGTGCGGGTGAAACGGGCAATCTCTACGCGCAGCAATACCAAATAGGCCAGCCTGAGGCGACACGGTTCGCCGTGTCGGTGATCCTCGTGGTTCCGCGAGGAGCGCTGGCGGGTAGGTAGCACCGAGCCGGGGAGCGATCCCCGGCCCAGATGAATGGCGGTCACGTCCGGGGCAACCCGGATGCACAGAATCCGGCGTAACGGTGCGCTTCACACTATTTGTTCAACGCCACTGAGGCGACCGTTGGCGCGGCCGTTGGCGCGGCCGTTGGGGCGCCCGTTGCCGGCCGCCAGTTCACGCGCCACGGTCTCCAGGCCTGTGGCGTCCAGAATCCGGATGCGGCCACGCCGGTAGTCCACCAGTCCCATGGCTTTCAGTTCCCTGGCCGCCAGCGTCACACCCGCGCGGCGAACGCCGAGCATGTCGGCCAGGTGAAGGTGGGTGAGCTGCATTTCGCTCTGGTGGCATCGCGCGTGGCTGAGAAGGATCCAGCGCGCCAGCCGCGCCCGGATGTCCTGCATCTGGGCGGCGGCGGCCAGCATGGCGACTTCCTGGGAGAAGTCCCAGAGGTAGCTGGCAAACACCTGCAACATGCCAATGCGCCGCAGGGATAGGCGGCGAAGTGCCGCACCGTCGGCGCGAAAGGCGCTGCCGCTGCTTTGCACCAGCAGGGTGAGGTTTCCGGCACCCAGGCCGAGCGCGAACTGCAGGCCCACGGCGCCCTCACGGCCCGCCAGGCCAACCGCAAGCCCGTTGCCTCCATGGCGCACCACCAGCGCCACGCTGGCACCGGTCAGGAAATGGACATGACCATCCGCGCGCTCAGGCACCGACAGCACCTCGCCAGCCGTGAGCTCGACGGGCTCGCATCGGCGCGCCAGCAGGCCTTGGTCGGCCGGTGGCAATTGCGCCACCAGGCCGTTGTGCAAGAGATTCAATCGAGCTCCCGTTCATGGTTGAAGGACAACACTGCGACGAGAGTTCAGGGGCTAAGCCGCCAGCGCGGAAAACCCCGCGCCGCTGCAGTGTACGTGTCCTTTGGTCGCCTGCAAATCGAATGGCCACTGGCGGGTTCGGGGAGCTCGGAGCCTGCTCGGACGACCATCAGGTTCCATCTGTACGGTATCGAACACAAAGACGCCATTGCGCCTACACTGCTTCACAGCCGGCACCGCCGCCACCGCATCCCAGATCGCCCCCGGGCGGGAGTCTCCACCTTGCCTGCCGAACACCCGGCCAACCGGGTTCTTGCTTCCCTGTCGCGCGCCGATCTGCAGCAATGGCAACCGCATCTTGAGCGGGTCGAACTGCCTGCCGATCGCACGCTGCAGACGCCGGGCGCACCGGTCGATTTCGTGCACTTTCCCATGGGCGCGCTCGTGGGATTGATGCGGGCGGACGACCGCGGAGCCTGGGAAGCACCCGTCGCACTGGTGGGCCACGATGGCGTGGTGGGGATGGCACCGCTCCTTGGCGTTGGCGTGGACCGCACGCGCGCCGTCGTGCTGCAGGCGGGTGGCGCGTGGCGCCTTCCTGCCGCCGTGCTCCAGACACACCCACCGGAGCAGTCGGGCGTGCTGCATGTGGCCTTTCGATACCTGCAGGCTCTCAACGGGCAGATCGCGCAGAACGCGTTGTGCCGGCTCCATCACACGCTGACACAGCGCCTTTGCCGTTGGCTGCTGGACGCTTTCGATCGCGTGCCCAACGATGCGCTGGACATCGATGTGGCGGCATTGGGGGACTGGCTGGATGCCGATGCCGACGCGATCAGGCTGGCGGCCGGGGAGCTGACCACCGACGGTGTGATCCAGCGCCAGCCGGGCCGCACCGTGCTGCGCGACCGCGCGGCGCTCGCGCAGCGCGCCTGCAGTTGCCATGCCTTGTTGAGACTCCAGTCGGAGCAGCTGTTTCCACCCGCGGGCTGAGGCGAAGCGGGTCGATGCGTTCAGGCTTCCGGCGTGCCGGTGTCCTGCAATCCCCGATCCATTTCGGCGCGGGCCGAGGCCGCCAGCGCCTGGTACCTGGCACGGAACGCGTCCAGCGTATCTTCTTCAAGCTCTTCCAGATCGAGCAACGCGTTGTGCGCCCCCCGAGTCGCGCGGATGAGTTCGTCGAGCTTGACCTGAATCGCCTGGGTGTCGCGGTTCTGCGTGTTCTGGATCAGGAACACCATCAGGAAGGTGATGATGGTGGTGCTGGTGTTGATCACCAGTTGCCAGGTGTCGCTGAAGCCGAACAACGGCCCCGTGACCAGCCACAACACGATGAGCGCCACCGCCATGGTGAACACGCGGGGGCGGCCGCAGAAGTGCGCGGCGGCCTTGGCGAATTTCGAGTACCAGGTGGTGGTGTTCATGGTGGTTGTTCTCTCGTCAGAGGTTGAAGCCTCCCAGGCTCTGGATGCGCTCCACGTGCGCCATGAGCGATCGTTTCGCCACAGGCCACAGGCGTTCGGGCACGTCGTCGTAGGCGAGCTTCACCCAGTCGTCGGGCGAGCCTTCGGGCAGGGCTTGCAGGGCCTGGGCTACCTTGGCTTCGCGCTTCAAGCGGTGAGCCTTGAGTTGCGCGATCGCTGCGCGCGCGCCGCCTTCGGCAGGCGCTGAGGGGTTGTCGGCACTGCGGCGCACGTCGCCCAGCACGTAGCCATGCGCCGGCAGGATGAATTCGATGCCGTGGCGCGCGCATGCCGCGTCGAGCTTGTCCAGCGAATCCAGGTACGCCCCCATGTTGCCGTCGGGCGGGTCGATCACCGTGGTGCTGCCGTTGAGGATGTGGTCGCCGGTGAAGAGCAGGCCATCTTCCACCAGCGCCAGGCACAGGTGGTTGGCGGCGTGGCCCGGGGTGTGCAGCACCTCCAGGGTGTGCGACACCATGCCGCCCGATTGACCCACCAGCATGATCTGCTCGCCGTCGGCCAGCGTGCGTTCGGGCGAGAAACGGCTGTTCTCGCGCGCGGTGGCCGCACTCGGCAGGCCCATGATGGGCGGCCTGGCCAGACCGGCGTCGGAGCACAGCGCCTGAAGACGCGGTGCGCCGGGTGAGTGGTCGGGGTGCGAATGGGTGCAGACGATGGCGTTGATGCGCCCGCCGGTCGCGCGCCACAGGCGGTCGATATGCTCGGGCTCGTCCGGGCCGGGGTCGATCACCACGTGGCCGCTGGCGGGGTCGCCCACGATGTAGCTGTTGGTGCCGGGCCCGGTCATGTAGCCCGGGTTGGGCGCGGTCAGGCGCTGCACGTTCTTCAGCAACTGCACGGGTTGTTCGTGTTGCCAGTCGAGGCTGTGCACGATCTGGCCGTCCGGGCAGACCATGGCCAGTTCACCGAACGGCGGCTCGTGCTCCATGTGGCGCGACTCGGCACCGTGCGTGAGGCCGGCGCGCGGGCAACTGGTCCACAGCGGTTCATCGTTTTCAGCGCACTCGTCCAGCACACCCTGCACATCCGCAAAGGCCTGCAGGCGCTCCAGCGTGCGGATGGTGGGAAAGATGATGAAGAACCCACCCGCCTTGTGGCGCTCGAGCGCGTCTGCCGGGCGCACCCAGCAGGGCTCGAACTGCTCGGCATCGTCGGCCACCGGTGCCTGGCCTTCGGGCATGCGTGCCACCAGGAAAGGCACATCGAAACGGCGTGGCAGGTCGCGGTCGGTGATCCAGTGCGCCAGCACGAACACGCCAGCGCCGTCCAGCGTGAGGCCCTTCGCCTGGCATTGCGCGGCGAACGGTGCCTTGCGATCCAGCGTGGCGATGTCGCTGTCGTCCACCGGCGATCCGTCGGACCGGTGCGCCAGCAGCACGCCCAGCTCTTCGAAGCTTTCCCGGATGGCGGCAATGGCCTGCGTGAGATGCAGGTCGCTTTGGGTGTCGCGGCGCGTGGCCAGGGTGTGGGCCTGTGCATCGGCCGCATCGATGCCACCACCGGGAAACACATAGGCGCCGGGCGCAAAGCTCGCGGTCATGGAGCGGCGCGTCATCAACACTTCGATGCCGGGGCGCGCCGGGTCGGTGCTGTCGCGCAACAGCAGCACGGTGGCAGCGGGGCGAACGGCAGCGCTCGGGCGGGAGGGGTACAGGAGCTGGGTGGGTCGGACCATTGCCGCATTTTGCGGCATGTGTCCTTATCGCGTTCCCAGGGCCTCCATCTCGGGTGACAGCCCCTGCCAGGCAACGTCGAATCCGGCTCGTTCCCTTGAGGGCGGCAGCGGTGCGCTGCGCAGTGCCCAGTGCGCGCCTGCCAGCACGCTGTCGATCACGGGAATCGGCACCTCGGCCTGCACCGCAGCCGCCATGCCTGCGAGCCCGGCACCGCCAAGGATGACAGCTTCCACGCCGAGCTGGCGTGAGGCATCGCGGCAGGCCTGGGCGAGCAGGGCGCGCGCGGCTTCTGGCTGGGCGGCCATCTCGGCACCCGTGGGCGCCACCGTGTGAATGCCGGCGAGCTGCTGCGAATGGCCGAGCGCCTGTGCCAGCCGTTGCAGCATGGGCCCCCAGCGCGCACCGCCGGTGACGATGGCATACCGCCCGTGGCGCGCGGCCTCGATGAAGGCGGCTTCGGCCAGACCGGTCACGGGCACCGGGCTGCTTTCGCGCAAGGCCATGAGGCCGGGATCGCCGAAGCAGCCGATCAGCACGGCATCGGGCGGTCGGATTTCGCTCGCGAGCGCGTGGGCCCAGGCGTCGAGCGCGGCGTGTGCCGCCACGGCGTAGCTGGCTTCGTCGGCGATATAGGGCGAGCCGAAGCGCGCGGTGACGGTGCGCACCTTCACGTGAAGACCGGCTGCGTGCTGGACATGGTCCTGAAGCAGTGTGCTCACCCTCGCCGAGGTGTTGGGGTTGATGATCAGCAGTTGCCGCATTTCAGAGCGAGGGGGAAAACAGGCTTTCGAAGTCGGGCGTGCGGCCACCGGGGGGCGAGAAGTCAAGCTCGGACTCCAGGCGGTCGAGGTGCTCGCGCATCAACCGCGCCGCCTCGCGCGCATCTCGAAGTCGGATGGCGGCCAGCAGCGCGCGGTGTTCCACACAGCCGCAGGCCGTGGCGTCGCGCCGCGCCTGTGCGTGGCTGCTGCTGTAGGTCATGAGGATGAGCGAGGTGCGCGAGACCATCTCGCGCAGGATGCGACCCATGGTCTGCTGGCCGGCGCGATCGGCAATGTGCAGGTGAAAGTCGCCCGAGAGGCGGATGGCGCGGCGCATTTCGCCGGCTTCCCGAGCGGCTTCCTCGTCGCGGATGCACTGCGTGAGCAACTGGATGTCCTCGCGCTCGGCGCGGTCCACGAAACGCTCGACCAGTTGGGATTCGATCAGACGGCGCACCTCGAACACTTCGCGCGCTTCCTGTTCGCTGGGTTGCGCGATCGTGGCGCCCCGGTTGGGCGTGAGGGTGACGATGTGCTCATTGGCCAGGCGCACCAGCACCGGGCGAATGAGCGTGCGCGACACGCCGAAGGCACTGGCAAGGCGGTCTTCCACCAGCTTGGTGCCGGGCGGGAGACGGTGGTCGAGGATGGCGGAAACGACGCGGTCATAGATGGTGCTGTCGCTGGCTGTCTGGCTCATGCAGCGCGCCCCTTCTTCTGGCGTTTGCCCAGCCACAAGGCCAGCGAGACCGCCACGCCCATCACCAGCAGGGAGACCACGGTGGTGACCGTGCCCAGCGCGTAGATGGCCGGCGTGGTGACGGTCGAGGTGAGGCCCTGCAGCTCGAGCGGCAGGGTGTTCACGTCGCCAATCGCCTGCGAGGTGCGCGCGATCTCGTCCCAGCTCAGCGTGAAGCCGAACATGCCGATGCCCACCACCGAAGGACCGATCAGCGGCAGCACCACGTGCCGGAAGCCTTGCCAGGGCGAGGCGCCCAGATCGCGCGCGGCTTCTTCGTAGGCCGGGTTGAAGCGGTTGAACACCGCGAACATGATGAGCAGGCCGAAAGGCAGCGTCCATGTGAGGTGCGCGCCGAGGGCCGAGGTCATGAGGCCGAGCGCGGTGCCGTAGTTTTCCAGCGTGCCGGTGGCGCCCACCGTTTCCAGCAGCCATTTGATGCCGCCATCGAGCAGTCGGAACTGCAGGCCGATACCCAGCGAGACGATGATGGACGGCATGATGAGACTGGCCACGGTCATGTAGAAGAGCGCATTGCCGCCGCGCAATGGCTTGCGGAACGCGAGGCCGGCCAGCACCGAGAGCACCACCGTGAACAGCATCACCACGCCGCCGAGCAACAGCGACCGCAGGAAGGCCGCGCCGATGTCCACCGTGCCCAGACCTTCGGCGAGTTTGTGGAACCAGTGCAGCGACACGCCGCGCAGCGGAAAGGTGAGCCCGCCTTCCGGGCCCTGGAAGCTGAGCACGAAGATGACGAACATCGGGCCGTACATGAACAGCACGAACAGCGCGAAGACGATGGCCAGCGGCCAGAAGCCGGCGGCGCGGGGTTCGGAAACTCGGCTGGCCATGATCAGAGTTCCTTTCTGATGTCGACCAGGCGGGTGAGCCCCCAGATGATCATGAGCACGATGGCCAGCAGGATCACGGCGTTGGCCGCAGCCAGCGGAAATTGCAGATAGGAGGTCTGTACCTGGATGATCTTGCCCACCGAGGCGATCTGCTGTCCGCCCATGACGCCGATGGTGACGAAGTCGCCCATGACGATGGTGATGACGAAGATCGAGCCGATGAGGATGCCGGTCTTGGAGAGGGGCACGATCACGTTCCAAAGCGTCTGCCAGCTGCTCGCGCCGCTGTCGCTGGCGGCTTCGAGCAGGCTGCGGTCGATGCGCATCATGCTGTTGAAAATGGGCACGATCATGAACATGGTGTAGAGGTGCACAAAGGCCAGCACCACCGAGAAATCGGAGAACAGCAGCCACTCGACAGGTTCGTCGATGACACCCACGCCCATCAGGCCCTGGTTCACCAGGCCGTTGCGGCCCAGCAGGGGCACCCAGGAAATCATGCGGATGACATTCGACGTCCAGAACGGCACGGTGCACAGCACGAACAGCAGCGTCTGCATGCCGGGCGAGCGCACATGGAACGCAAGGAAATAGGCCACCGCAAAGCCCACCACCAGCGTGATGGCCCAGACCAGCAGGCAGAACTTGAGCGTGGAGAGGTAGGTGGAGAGCGAGACGCAGAAGTCGCCGTGGTCGGTGAGCACCGAGCAGCCCTCGAAGATGGCAGCGTAGTTGCGCAGCGTGAAGCCGGGAATGAGCTCGTACTCGTTGAAGTTCCAGAAGCTCACCATGACGGTGAGCGCCAGCGGAATCAGGAAGAACACCACAAACACCAGCGTGAACGGCGCGGCCTGCCACCAGGCCTTCACGGTGCGCGTGGGGCTGATGGAAGGCGGTCCGACTGGGTTGGTCGTGGTGCTCATGAGGTGAAAAGTGAGAGGTGCAACGAGCGAAGGGCTATCGGTCCAGAACGCCGCGGAACTGGCTTTGCCAGGCCGCAGGTGTTGCCCCCCTCAGGGGGGTGACGGGCGAAGCCCGGCGCGGGGGGAGGCCGTCAGGCTGCGACGAATTCGTTCCACTTCCTGACCATGTACTCGTTCTCGTCCATCACCGCGTTCCAGCAGGCAATGCCACCCATGCGCGCTTCGTAGCTGCCGCCGTCGCGCACCGCGCCTGCCTTGGCCAGCACGTCACCGTTGGGGCTCTTGATGTCTTGCGACGCTGGCTTGCCTTCCATCCAGTAGGCCCACTCGTAGGCTTCCATCTTGGTCTTGGCGGTGTCGAGCACGGCGCTGTAGTAGCCCTGGCGGTTCAGGTAGGCGCCCGCCCAGCCGTCGAGGAACCAGTTGATGAACTCGTAGGCGCCATCCTGCTTGCGGCCGCTGAGTGTGGTGGGCAGGCCGAAGCCGGCGGCCCAGGCGCGGTAGCCTTCTTTCAGCGGCTGGAAGTTGCAGGCAATGCCCTTGGTGCGCACGGCCGTCACGGCCGGGCTCCACATCGACTGGATCACGACCTCGCCCGAGGCCATGAGGTTCACCGACTCGTTGAAGTCTTTCCACAGCGCGCGGAACTGGCCCGCCTTCTTCGCTTCGATCAGGGTCTTGATCGTGAGGTCGATCTCGGCCTTGCTCATGTTGCCCTTGTCCTTGTACTTGTGGATGCCCTTGGCTTCCACCACCATCGCCGCGTCCATGATGCCGATCGACGGAATGTTCAGGATCGCGGCCTTGCCCTTGAACTCGGGGTTGAGCAGCTCGGCCCAGCTTTCGATCGGACGCTTGATGAGGTCGGGCCGGATGCCCAGCGTGTCGGCGTTGTAGACGGTGGGAATCAACGACATGTACTGCGTGGGCGAGGTCGCGAACTTCTTGCTCTTCTCGCCTTCGAGGTAGATGACCTTCTTGGGCGCCGTGCCCTGGTCGCCTACGGTCTTGCCCGCCACCGTGCCGGTGGTGAACAGCGGCGTGATCTTGTCGGCGTTCTTGATCTTCCTGGTGTCGATGCCCTTCAAATTGCCGGTGGGCACGATCTTCTTGAGCGAGAAGTACTCGGTGTCGATCAGGTCGAAGCTGTTGGGCGCGGTCACGGCGCGCTTGGTCACGTCGTCGGTGGTCACGGCCACGTACTGGATCTCGATGCCGGTGTCGGCCTTGAACTTCTCGGCGATCGCCTTGTCCTGGTTCACGGCCGTGCCCAGGTAGCGCAGCACGATCTTCTCTTGCGCGTGCACGGCGGGCGCGAGGCCCGCGGCCAGTATGCCGGCCATGCCGGCGGTGCCCTGCAGCAGGCTGCGGCGGCTCAGGCCGGCGTGGGCGGCGGCGATGGTGGGCTCTTGATCGGGTCTGGACATGGCAAATCTCCTGCGGTGCGGGGTTGGGGGAAGGAAAAAGGGACGCCCGTGTTCAGGCGTGAAGCGTGGGGGCGAAGCTGTGTGCCTGCCAGGCCGCCCAGCTCAGGCTGACCCGGTCGCCCGGCGCGTAGGGGCGCTGGGCAAAACTCGCCTCGGGCAGCATCACCGAGACGTTCTCGCCCGCATGGCCCTCGGCCAGATGCAGGCCTAGCAGCACGTAGCTGCCCTGGTACTCGACGTCGTTCACCGTTGCGGGCCAGCCGTTCTCGCCGACTTCCTGCGGCGCCACACGGATGTGGTCGTTGCGCACCGCCACCTTGCCCTGTGTCGTCTGCAGCACGTTGTGGCCACCCATGAATCGCGCCACGAATTCGCTGGCGGGCCGGTTGTAGACCTCGTGCGGCGAGCCCACTTGCTCGATGCGCCCGTGGTCCATCACCACCATGGTGTCGGCCAGTGCCATCGCTTCCTCCTGCGAGTGCGTGACGTGGATGAAGGTCAGCCCCAGCTCCCTTTGCCAGCGGCGCAGCTCGGCGCGCATCTGAACGCGAAGGAAAGGGTCGAGCGCGGAGAGCGGTTCGTCCAGCAGCAGCACGCGCGGCTGGGTGATGAGCGCGCGGGCCAGCGCCACGCGTTGCTGCTGGCCCCCGGAAAGTTCGCCGGGTTTGCGTTGCGCCAGGTGGCCCATGGCCACGCGCTCCAGCAGGTCCTGCGCCTGCTTGTGGCGTGCGTCCCTGGCGACGCCTTTCATCTTCAGGCTGAAGGCCACGTTGTCCAGCGCCGAGAGGTGAGGGAAGAGCGCGAAGCTCTGGAACATCATGGCCGTGCCGCGCCCCGCGGCGGGCAGGTGGGTGATGTTGCGGTTCTCCAGCAGGATGTCGCCGCTGGTGGTGCTCTCGTGGCCCGCGATCATGCGCAGCGTGGTGCTCT
>Ga0070754_10002957_pt1 | contig 12239 bp, 14 predicted proteins | sample VirMetDEL_Sep_01_FD_75181 | JGI IMG/M metagenome (GOLD analysis project Ga0070754, IMG submission 75181) | Aqueous microbial communities from the Delaware River and Bay under freshwater to marine salinity gradient to study organic matter... | ecosystem: Environmental > Aquatic > Marine >... | reverse complement strand
AGCAGAGCAACAGAGAAAAAATATTCGGCACGAACGCTATGAGTATTTTAGTGGAAAAGCAGATCCTGATGTTTATGTGGAGAATCCATTTCCTAAAAAAATTAGGGATAAGGACACTATGCAGAAATATTTGGATGCGGATGAGAAGCTTTCAACAATCTGCTTGAAGATTGATTATTACGATACAATGCTTGTTTACATTGAAAGCATTTTAAAGCAGATTACTAATCGCACATATCAAATCAAAAATGCAATTGAGTTCATGAGATTTAATGCTGGACTGGGGTAATAAATACCCCTAGATGAATGGATTCATGTGATTGATACAACAGCAAACCTTGTTATATCTAAATCCAACGAAGTATTTTTAAAGATTAATACAGAACCTCATATTGAATACGAACTTAGAGATCACTTTAAGTTTGAGGTTCCTAATGCAAAATTTATGCCCCAGTACCGTGGAAGGAATTGGAATGGGGAGATTCATTTGTATGATATGAGATCCAAACAGATTTATGTTGGACTCTTAGATAAGATTGTCAATTTCTGTAAGCAATACGGATACACTTACAAGTTTGAAGATAATAAGTTCTATGGCACTCCATATGAAGAGAATGATCACATCTCCTATGAGGGTGTCAAGGATTATATGCATTCCATTTGTGCTCATACTCCCAGGAAATACCAGATTGAGGGAGTATATGGTGCCCTAAAGCATAATAGAAAACTATTGATAAGCCCCACTGCCAGCGGCAAATCACTGATGATTTATTCCCTCGTAAGATACTATGTGGATAAAGGCGAAAAAATTCTTTTAGTTGTTCCGACGACATCTCTTGTAGAGCAGATGTACAAGGACTTTTTAGATTATGGTTGGGATGCTGACTCATATTGTCACCGTATCTATTCTGGTAGGGAGAAGAGTAATGATGCTCCAGTTACTATCACAACATGGCAGTCAGTATATAAACTAGAGCGTTCTTTTTTTGAAGATTATGGATGCATTATAGGAGATGAAGCACATTTATTCAAGTCAAAGTCTCTTATTCAAATTATGACAAAGTTGCATCATGCAAAGTATCGTTTTGGTTTCACAGGAACTTTAGATGGAACTCAAACTCACAAGTGGGTTCTTGAAGGTTTATTTGGCCCATCATACAAAGTAACAAGAACTGAAGAGTTAATGAGACAGGGACATCTTTCTCAACTTGACATTCAGTGTCTTGTTCTTAAACACCCACCACAAAAGTTTGAAACTTATGAAGATGAGATACAATATTTAATCAGTCACGAACAAAGAAATAAATTTATTACAAATCTTACTTTAGATCTTAAAGGTAACACTCTTGTTCTTTTTGCAAGAGTAGAAGCTCATGGAGCAGTCCTTTACGAACAAATAAATAATAACAAACGAATTGATCGTAAAGTATTCTTTGTTCATGGTGGTGTGGATGCTGAAGAAAGAGAATTAGTTAGAGAAATTACAGAAAGAGAAAACAACGCAATCATTGTTGCCTCTTATGGAACTTTTTCTACAGGTATTAACATTAAGAACCTTCACAACGTAATATTTGCCTCTCCATCAAAGTCTCGTGTTAGAAATTTACAGAGTATTGGTAGAGTCCTCCGCAAAGGCAAAGATAAAGTAAAAGCAACTTTATATGATATTGCTGATGATTGTACGCACAATTCAAGAAAAAATTACACTCTCAATCATTTTATAGAAAGAATTAAAATTTATAATGAAGAAAGTTTTAATTATGAAATAGTAACTATACAACTAAAGAAAAACAATGGAAGATGATTTTTATGCAACAATAAAATTTAAAAATGGAGAAGAAATATTTTGTAAAGTCTCTGCGTGTGAAGAAAACGATAGAACTTTTCTTCTTGTATCAAATCCAATTACTGTTGGAGAAGTGAAAGGAAGATCTGGAACTATGGGATATAAATTAGAACCTTGGCTTAAAACAACAACTGAAGATATGTTGATTGTTAATTTTGAAGATATTCTTACAATGTCGGAATCTTCTGACATAGAAATGATTGTAATGTATCAAAACTATGTAAGAACAGTACAAAACAAAAACAATAGCAATAATCACAAAATATCTAAAGAGATGGGATACATATCATCCGTCAATGATGCTAAAGATATTCTAGAGAAGCTCTATAGATCTAAGTAAAGCTATTATTTCTCTTCAACCCTAACAAAGGTATTCTAACTACCATTTCGATTCTTGTCAACTATTTGCAGAACTGTTATAATATCTACATACTAAAGAAGATAAACTTATGATTACTGCAAATACTATGGGAAGAAGAAAAAGATCGGAACATTATGTTAACAATAAAGAGTTTCTTGCAGCGTTGATTGATTATCGAAATGATGTTGAAAGAACTTTTATCAAGAAGTATGGTAGAGAACCAACGAAAGAAGATAGAGGAACAAGATGGGACACAAAGCCTCCAATCCCAAGATATGTTGGAGAGTGCTTCCTGAAGATTGCAAACCACTTGTCCTATAAGCCAAACTTTGTTAATTACATGTTTAAGGATGACATGATTTGTGATGGCATTGAGAATTGTGTTCGCTACATTCACAATTTCAATCCAGAGAAGTCACAAAATCCTTTTGCATACTTCACTCAAATCATCCACTATGCTTTCTTGCGTAGAATCTCTCAAGAGAAAAAACAACTAGAAATCAAAAACAAAATTCTTGAAAAGTCTGGATTTGATGAAGTTTTCGAAGGCAGTGAACTTGACGGATCTAGTTACAGTGACTATAATAGCATTAAGGACGCTGTGCATAGCAAACTTCGCTACTAATGAAAGTTGCAATTATTACTGATCAACATTTTGGAGCTCGTAAAAACTCCAAACTGTTTCATGATTATTTTCTAAAATTCTATAATGACGTATTCTTTCCAACCTTAGAACGGGAAGGAATTACTGCAGTTGTGGATATGGGAGATACTTTTGACAGTCGTAAAGGAATTGATTTTTCCGCACTTTCTTGGGCAAAAGACAATTACTATGATCGACTCCAAGAAATGGGAGTAAAAGTTCATACTATTGTTGGTAATCATACAGCATATTACAAAAATACTAATGATGTAAATGCAGTAGATCTTCTTCTTCGTGAATATAAAAACGTAACAGTTTATTCAGAACCAACGGAAGTAAAACTGGATAATCTAAAAGTTTTATTCATACCATGGATTAATCAAGAAAATGAAAAAAACACTTTTAAACTTATTGAAAAGACATCTTGCGAGTGTGCGATGGGGCACCTTGAACTCCAAGGATTTAGAGCTCATAGAGGCATCATCATGGAGCATGGTTTGGAAAGCAAACTATTTGAGAAGTTCTCCAAAGTCTACTCTGGTCACTATCACACTAGATCGACGGATGGAAGAATATTCTATCTAGGTAATCCTTATGAAATGTTCTGGAATGATCTGAATGATACTAGGGGATTTCATATTTTTGATACGGAGACGCTAGAACATACTCCAATTAATAATCCATATAGATTGTTTTATAACATTTATTATGAAGATACTAACTATCAAACTTTTGATACTAGAGAGTATGAAAACAAGATTGTAAAAGTCACAGTTAGAAAAAAATCTGATACTAAAAAGTTTGAAAAGTTTTTAGACAAATTATATCAATCTGGGGTTGCTGATTTAAAAATAGTTGAAAACTTTCAACTCATAGATTCTGAAAATTTTGAAATTACTGATTCTGAAGATACTCTTTCTATTTTGAATAGATATATTGAAGAGGCAGAAATTGATTTAAACAAATCAACAATTCAAAGTCTTATTCAAGAAGTCTACAAAGAAGCTTGCGAGTTGATTTGAATGTTTATCATTACAATAGAGGGACAAGAAAAAGAAGGGGCATATAGTGCAATCAATGAAGATGGTGAAAAAATTCTTTATCTTTTTGAAGATGAAGATGATGCCATGAGATTTGCTATGATGTTAGAAGAAGATGGATATCCAGAAATGCATGTGATAGAGGTTGAAGATGATATGATGATACAAATATGTGAAATGCATGATCACAGTTATGCAGTTATTACTTCAAATGATATTGTAGTTCCTCCAAAATACAATGATTTTATTTAAAAAAATTTCTTGGAAAAACTTTCTTAGTACAGGAAACCAGGAAACTGAATTTTGTCTAAACGATCATTCTAACAATTTAATTATTGGAACTAATGGTGCGGGGAAAAGTACGATTCTTGATGCATTGACTTTTTCTTTATTTGGAAAACCTTTTCGCAAAATTAACAAACCACAATTGGTTAATTCTGTAAATGAAAAAGATTGTGTAACTTCTATTGAATTTTCCGTTAACTCTGTTGAATGGAAAGTTGTTCGTGGAATTAAACCAAACATCTTTGAAATTTATAGAGATGGAAATGTTTTAGATCAATCAGCCTCAGCAATTGATCAGCAGAAGTGGTTTGAACAAAATGTTCTGAAGATGAACTACAAGTCATTCACTCAGATTGTGATTCTGGGTAGCAGTACATTTGTTCCCTTCATGCAATTGTCTGCAGCAAATCGCAGAGAAGTGATTGAAGATCTTCTTGACATTCGTATCCTTTCTACGATGAATTCTGTCATCAAAGAAAAGATTCGTTCAGTTAAAGAAGATATCAAAATTCTTGAACTGAAAAAAGAATCTCTCAATGAAAAAGTTTCTATGCAAGAAAGGTTTATTGAGGAGTTGGAAAAACGCGGTAAGAAAAATGTAGAATAAAAGGAAAGTATCATTCAAAAACTTTTGGATGAAGAAAATGGATATATTCTGAGCAATGAAGACTTGAATAGTAAGATTGAAACAAGTCAAGAACAACTTGAAAAATTTATTGGTGCCACCGATAAACTTCGTAAGCTTGGTAATTTGAAAGGAAAGATCTCCCAGAAGGTATCTACTATTACCAAAGAACATAAGTTTTTTATGGAGAATACGGTATGCCCTACTTGTACTCAATCGATTGAAGAGACTTTCAGAATAAATAGAATTACAGACGCTCAAAATAAAGCAAAGGAGTTGCAATCTGGTTATAAAGAACTGGAGGAGGCAATTAAAGAGGAAGAAGAGCGAGAGCGTCATTTTACCTCACTATCAAAGGAGATTACTTCCTTAACGCATGGCATTTCTCAAAACAATACTAGAATTTCTGGATGTCAACGACAAATCAGAGATTTGGAATCGGAAATTCAAAGAATTACCGAGCAACTTGCAAACAGAAATACTGAACATGAGAAACTAGAAACTTTTAAAGACAACTTAAAAACTACATACGACGATCTCGTTTCTAAAAAGGAGACAATCAAATACTACGACTTTTCGTATACTTTACTTAAAGACGGTGGAGTTAAAACCAAAATCATTAAGCAGTATTTGCCTCTAATCAATCAGCAAGTTAATCGTTACTTGCAAATGATGGACTTTTATATTAACTTTACTCTTGATGAGGAATTTAACGAAACCGTCCAGTCTCCAATTCATGAAGACTTTTCATACTCTTCTTTCAGTGAAGGTGAAAAAATGAGAATCGATCTTGCACTACTCTTCACTTGGCGTGAAGTTGCAAGAATGAAGAACTCAGTAAACACAAACCTTCTAATTATGGATGAAGTTTTTGATAGCTCACTTGATGGTTTTGGAACAGAAGAATTTCTCAAAATCATTCGTTATGTGATTAAGGATGCTAACGTTTTTGTTATATCGCATAAAACAGGAATGGATGATAGATTTGAAAATGTGATCAAATTTGAGAAGGTAAAAGGTTTTAGTAGAATGGTGAGTTGATGTCAACATATAAGCATGTAGAAACAGGAAAGAGATTCTTTTTCGTCCATATTCCAAGAACTGGTGGTAGATTTGTTGAAGCTAATCTAGATGCACAAGGTTGGGTGTGGGACGATCAAGTTGATGTTGATCGTCAATATAAAAGTATTGATGGTATAGAGGTTGCTCATTTTCATAAAGAGTATTATGAAAAGTATCTTGATGTAGAAAATATTCCCCATGTTTGCATCATAAGAAATCCTGTCGATCGTTTTATTTCAGCATCAATTTATCTCAAACATTTGTATGGTAATGATATTCAAGAGTTGATGGAAGATCCAATGTATTTCTTCTCAATGCTTGAAAATTATCCTTGCACTGAATCTGTAAACTGGTATCGATCTCAACTTGACTTCCTATCAGATAAAACACATGTGTGGAGATTTGAAGATGGACTTGGACAAAACTTTTCTAATTGGTTAAGTGATATTGTTGGCGTTGAAATAAAAATGGATAGATCTGTAAAATACTTTAAACAAGATTATGAATCAAACAAGCTTGACAAAACACCTGCTCTCATAGATAATATTAAGTCTCTTTATCGCAAGGAAATTGGCCAACTCTATCCCGAACTGGCAACACCACTCCAAGAAGGAACAGAAACGAAAACTTAAACCACAAGCACTGAGGCAAGCAAAAGCACGCCGTCAAGGATTTAAGAAAAAGCACTCCAAACGGGGTGTTTTTTTTATAAATACCTAAAAAGTATTTCATAAAATGGACGCACAAGAACTTCGCAATCTTCAAGAAGCATATATGGAAGTTGTTGAAAATCAAAGATTAGAAGAGCAATATCAGATTATTATTCCTTATTTGATTGATGAGGGGTATGCAAATACTCTTGAGGAAGCAGAAGAAATTTTTATAAATCTTGATGAAGCATCAAAAAATACTCTCTCCAAAGCAGCAGGAAAACTTGCTTGGGCAGCAACTAAATCGGGAACTAAACTTGCTTGGAAAGGAACTAAAGCAGCATTAAAAGCAGTTCGTAATTATGGTGAAAAACATCCAATTGGTTCAAAAAGAAGAGCAGTTGCAGATACTTTGGACAAAATAAGATGGGCAACACTATCAGATAAAGAAAAGAAAAAAAGAATGAATGCAAAACATCGTGCAAGAAATACCAAAAAGGGGCACGAAGAAATAATGCAACGCAATAAAGAATCTCAAAGAATTGCTTCAAATAGAAAACACGCAAAAAGAAATACTACAAAGGGTCACGAAGAGATAATGCGTAATAATCGTGAATATCAAACTGCAGGAAAAAGTTCTGGTGGTTATAGAAATAAAGGTGTTGGTAGAAGAGAAAATGTGAGGGAATTGTATGATATTTACGACATCATCCTCTCACACTTACTTGATGAGGGATATGCTGAAACACCAGAAGCAGCAGAGGCTATTATGGCGAATATGAGTGAAGAGTGGAGAGAATCTATTCTCGGTTGAATCACTTAGACAACTGGCACACTAGAGGGTTTTGCCACCCTCTTTTTTTGTATAATAGGGTTATCTGAGAAACCACTGATGCCTGTCTCCCACGAAATCAAATCTCAACTTGCGAAACTGCTTGCCACTGAAGATCTCGTTGTAGAGCATCGTCAGGTAGATACGGCTCAATTCAATGTTCATACTCGTGTTTTGACTCTTCCCCTATGGGAAAAGGCAAGCAATGTTGTTTATGATATGTTAGTTGGACATGAGGTTGGACATGCACTTTTTACTCCGGATGAAGATCTTCCAAAAAATATTCCACATCAGTTTGTGAATGTTGTGGAAGATGCTCGTATTGAGAAACTGATGAAGCGCAAGTATATGGGACTTGCAAAAACTTTTTTCAAAGGCTATAACGAGTTGTCTGATCAGGACTTCTTCTCCCTTGAAGGTGAAGATATTTCTAAAATGAATCTTGCAGATCGTGCCAATCTGTGGTTTAAAATAGGTAACTATATTGATATTCCGATTGAGCGTGGTGAGGAAAAAGAAATCATCGATATGATTTCAGAAACTGAAACTTTTGCTGATGTTCTGATTGTTGCAGAGGCTCTTTACAAGTATTGTAAAGAACAAAATCAGCAGGAAAAAGCACCTGAGGAAATGCAACCACAACAAACTACTCAAGGTGGTGGTAGTTCTGCACAAAATGGTAGTGAAGAACAAGAAACTGATGGTGATAATTCCAATTCTAGTGGAAATGGTAGCGGAGAAGAAAAGACTTCTACTAACAATCAATCTGATCAACGAAAAGCGGGTGGTGAAAGTTTCGATGATGAACCGGAAGTTCGTACTGCTGAAAATCTTGAGGAAAGTCTTCGAGAATTAATTTCTCAACATGGACAAGATAACGTTTATGTTGAGATCCCAAAAGTAAATCTTGATTCTATAATTGCAAGCAATGAAGATATTCATAAAGTAATTAATATTCATTTTGCAAAACGCCAAGAAATTGTTGATGATTATCTAAAGCAAAACAATAAAGAACACATTAACATTTTTGAGAATGTGGATTTGGAATATCGCAAATTCAAAATTTCATCTCAAAAAGAAGTTAATTACATGGTGAAGGAGTTTGAATGTAAGAAATCTGCAGATTCATATGCTCGTTCTACTGTTTCTCGCACTGGTGTTCTGGACTGTACCAAACTTCATACCTATAAGTACAATGAGGATCTTTTTAAAAAAATTAATGTAATTCCTAATGGCAAAAATCATGGATTGATTTTTGTTCTTGATTGGAGTGGATCAATGTCTCAGGTTCTTCAAGATACCTGTAAGCAACTTTTTAATCTTATTTGGTTTTGTAAGAAAATTTCTATTCCTTTTGAGGTTTATGCATTCACTAATGAATGGAATCGTCGCTTTTATGATGAAGAAAACAATAAATATGTTGCTGCAAATTTAAAATCTCATTATCAAAAGAAAGAAGGATTACTTTCAATTGATGATCATTTCAATATGATGAACATTCTTACCAGCAAAGTTTCTTCTAAAGAACTTGAAAATCAGATGGTGAATATTTGGAGAATTTCATGCTATTACAATAACTCTTATTCGCTTTACTACAATGTTCCTGAAAAACTAAGTCTTTCTGGAACTCCTTTGAATGAAGCACTGGTATCTCTTCATCAAATTCTCCCCAAGTTTCAAAAAGAAAACAAACTTCAGAAAGTTCAGTGTATTGTTTTGACTGATGGTGAGGCAAATCAACTTTCTCATCATGTTGAAATCAAAAGAAATTGGGAGTCTGAGCCTTATATTGGATGTCGTCGTTTGAATCCAGACACCTCCTTTATTCGTGATCGAAAAATCGGAATGACTTACAAGGTGGAGTATGAGTGGCACAAGTTTACTGATGCCATTCTTAAAAATTTGAAAGATAATTTTCCTATGGTAAATTTTATTGGTATTCGTGTTCTTTCCTCTCGTGATGCAAATAACTTTATCAAGATGTATTATGAAATTGGAGAAAAAGATTTTGAAAAAATTCAAAATGATTGGAGGAAATTGAAAACTTTTAATATCACCAAATCTGGATATGATGCATATTTTGGTATGTCATCTAGTAATCTTTCTCAGGAATCTGAATTTGAAGTCAAAGAAGACGCTACAAAAGCACAAATTAAGTCAGCATTTGCTAAAAGTTTGAAGAATAAGAAACTAAATAAAAAAGTACTAGGTGAATTTATTTCTTTGGTTGTATGAACTGGAAAGAAATTGCTCTCGTTTCTGAAACAGATCCTAAAGTCCAAAAAGTTCTTAGGGAGGGGCCAAAGAAATTGACAGATGCCTGGATGCTCATGGCTCTAAAATACAAGTATGGACGATACGCAAAGTGAACAAAGGGGGTGCCAAGCGCCCCCTTTTCGTTTTATAATGACTTCAGTTGAAACAAACAACAAACCAAATGTCCATTTCAATCGATTACATCAGTTCCTCCCTTAAGAACCTGTATGGGGAAGTTGTCACAAGTGGTGATGTTAAAGCTTGGTGTGCGATGAGCGGTACTACCTATCAAACTGTGTCTAAAAAACTTGAACAATTTAAAGTTGGACGTGGTAAGTGGGATTTGACAGTTCAAGAAAAACTTGAGCACTCTTATCAGGCACCTGCCGCAATGCCTGCAATCGAACAAAACCTTATTCCACAGAAAGATGATACCTTCGTCAAGTTTGGTAACTTTGGTGATATTAAAAAAATTATCCAGTCCAATCTGTTTTATCCAACGTTCATTACGGGATTGTCTGGCAATGGTAAAACTTTCTCGGTTGAACAAGCTTGTTCACAACTCGGACGTGAACTGATTCGTGTAAACATTACTATTGAGACTGATGAAGATGATCTCATTGGTGGATTCCGTCTTGTCAATGGTGAAACCGTTTGGCACAATGGCCCAGTCATCGAAGCCCTGGAGCGCGGTGCGATTCTATTGCTTGACGAGATTGACTTGGCTTCCAACAAAATTCTTTGCCTTCAATCAGTCTTGGAAGGAAAAGGAATCTTCTTGAAAAAGATTGGTAAATATGTAAAACCTGCTAATGGATTCAATGTTATTGCAACTGCAAATACTAAAGGTAAAGGCAGCGATGACGGTCGTTTTATTGGAACTAACGTTCTCAATGAGGCATTCCTGGAAAGATTCCCTGTAACTTTCGAACAAGAATATCCTGCTACAACAACTGAATATAAAATCCTCCAAAAAGTTGCAGAATCTTTGAATGTTAATGATGAAGATTTTTGTAAGAGGCTTGTAGATTGGGGTGACATCATCCGTAAAACTTTCTACGATGGTGGTATTGAGGAGATCATCAGCACCCGTCGCCTGGTTCATATCATCCGTGCCTACAGCATCTTCCAAGACAAGGCAAAGGCAATCCAAGTGTGTGTGAACCGCTTTGACGATGAAACCAAGCAAGCATTCTTGGAACTCTATGATAAAGTCGATGCAGATTTTCAAATGCCCATTGACGAACAAACTCAACTCTGATAGAATTACTTTAGGTTATTATGACTTACTTTATGACTGACAACTTTGAAGACAGGTATGAAGACAAAATTGGAATAACAAGTGCAACTGGGAAAGATTGGAATACCTTCTGGGGTAATACAGTAATTTCTTCGGCGGAAGGAACTGATACTATTTCTATCAACGGTGCCGAAGATTTTGTTTATGCCGCAGAACAAGTTCCTTACAATTTCAATATTTACGGAGCTTACGGACAAGACACAATAAGTTTTGATACTGGTATTCCAGATCTTCCTGATGCTCCAGACAATACTAATGGTTTCTGGAAATATCATGAAGATGTAATCCTCAAGGAAATTCGTGAGTATCTTGGTGGCACTTACAATGCACATTACGCTTCCCAAGAATCAAAAACCCAAACTCTTGATTTGATTGAAGGTATTGGTGATGCAGAACCATTCTGTCGTTCTAATGCAATCAAATATCTCTCTCGGTTTGGTAAGAAGAATGGAAAGTCCAAGCAGGACATTCTAAAAGCAATCCACTATTGTATTCTTCTTTATCACTTTGCTGGCCTTTGTAATGAAAATTCGCAACCCTATGAAACTTTCTGAATCTACCCTTTCTTTTCTTAAGAATTTTTCTTCAATCAATCAGTCTATTCTTTTTAAGCAAGGCAATAAACTCCGCACCATTAGTGTGATGAAGAATATTCTTGCTGAAGCAACCATTTCTGAAGAGTTTATCAAAGATTTTGGAATCTATGATCTTAATCAATTTTTGAATGGATTGAGTCTTCATAAGAGTCCTGAACTTGATTTTACTAATGATGGTTATGTTGTGATCAAAGAGGGACGTTCTCGTTCTCGATACTTCTTTGCTGATCCGTCTGTTATTGTTACTCCTCCAGATAAAGATATTAGTCTTCCTAGTGAAGATGTATGCTTCGAACTATCTACTTCTGTTCTTGAAAAGCTTCTAAAGGCAGCAGCTGTTTATCAACTTCCTGATATTTCTGCTGTTGGTGAGAATGGTGTTGTAAAATTAGTAGTTCGTGATAAGAAGAACGATACCTCCAACGTTCATGAAGAAGTAGTTGGCGAAACAGACTCTGAATTCTCCTTCAATTTTAAAGTGGAGAATATTAAGATTCTTCCTGGTACTTATGAGGTGGTTGTTTCACAAAAACTTTTGTCACGATTCCAATCCAAAAATCATGATCTGACTTATTATATTGCTCTGGAGCCTGATTCTACTTTCGGATAATGAACATCTTCGTTACATCCCCCAATCCCTGGACTTCTGCACGAGTGCTTCCTGATAAGCACATTGTTAAGATGCCTTTGGAATGTTGTCAGATGCTTGCTATCGTAGCATCAGATAAATGGGGACACGGTTT
>Ga0070754_10002956_pt1 | contig 12239 bp, 11 predicted proteins | sample VirMetDEL_Sep_01_FD_75181 | JGI IMG/M metagenome (GOLD analysis project Ga0070754, IMG submission 75181) | Aqueous microbial communities from the Delaware River and Bay under freshwater to marine salinity gradient to study organic matter... | ecosystem: Environmental > Aquatic > Marine >... | reverse complement strand
TGGAGATCTGCCCATGCGTTGGAAACTGGCGGCCAATCTGTCCTTGTTGTTTGCCCCGCTGCCTATGCTGGAGCGCATAAGGGCGGCGGCAAAGGCGGGCTTTGATGGTGTGGAAATACAGTTTCCCTACGATGTGCCCGCAGCGCAGTGGCAGGCGGAGCTCAGCCGGTATGACATGACGATGGTTTTGTTTAACCTGCCCGCAGGCGATCTGATGCAGGGCGGATCTGGGCTGGCCGGGGTACCTGGCCGCGAAGCGGAGTTTGCTCAAGGTCTGACGTTGGCGCTGGACTACGCGCAGGTACTGCGTCCGGAAAAAGTAAACGTGTTACCGGGTAAGCTGGCAGCCAATGTGGACCCGGTTGCGGCACTGAATACCTTGGTAACCAATCTCCGGCTGGCGGCTGAGGCGTTTGCACTCTTGGGTATTGGCGTGGTGTGCGAGGCGATCAATCGTCTGGATATGCCCGGCTTTTTAGTCTCGAACTCGGTTGAGCTCGCCGAGCTGATCGCTCGCGTTGATCATCCCAATCTGGCTGCGCAGCTGGATTTCTATCACATGGCACGCATGGACGAAGATCTGCCGGACAGCGTGTTGCGTTTGGCTGGCAATATCGGCCACGTGCAATTTGCCGACGTGCCGGGACGGGGGGCGCCTGGTTCAGGCGAGCTGGACTTTGCTGCCGCGCTCGCCGCGCTGGAAAACGCCGGTTATGGTGGGTGGTTAGCTGCCGAATATCGAGCTGCAGGCGCGGATGATCTGGCGTGGTTGACGCGCTGGCGCGCCACCTTTACCTGAACGCTTATAAGCAGGCCGGTATGGCAATGTCTACGAATTACAGGCCTGGCCCACAACGCACTTCTTCCGCGCTCGCGACCTTTTTCTGGGTCTGTTGGTCGTATAACCCGCCAACGCTGACCCAACCGCGCCTTTCGGTTTTTAGTAGATACTGTTTGCCCGCACCAAAATCAGCATAATCGACCTCCATGACGCAGGTGCGAAAGTTTCCGCCCAGAAGTTCACCTGTGGCGCCGCCGGGCACCTCAAAGTGGTAACGCACCTGCAAGTTGTGTGCGCCGGGTGTCAGGTCGTCAAAGCGGATGCTATGAGTCAGCTCGCCGTCCACACGGTAGGCTCTCACGTCGTTGCCAACATCGGCCGCCAGGTTGACGCGCACCATACCGCTGCTCAACGGCTTTTGCGGTACAGGCGAACAGGCACCGCATAAAACCAGAAGCGTCGCTAGACTGGCTTTCAAAGAGGGTAGTAGGTCGTTCATGGGCTGCTTTCGTCTCCGGGGAAAATGCTTTTTTCCATCTTCAGGGCAAGTTCTATATCAATACCCAGGATGATCACGCCAATCACTTCACCATTGCTGGGATTTCGCACGGCCTGACTGATGTGAACCAAGTAGCGCTGGGTCGATTGATCGTAACTCAGTGGGCTCATGTAAGGACGGTCTTGGCTGGCAAAGAAGGGGTCAGAGAACTTGCTTTCGTCCCCTTGCCAATAGTCAGTTGTAACGGGGCTGGCAGCGATATTAAGGCCGTGTCGGTCGGTCACGATGACTTCGCTGAGTAAGCCGCCATAGTCAGCCTGTTTCTGGCGCAGCCACGATGACAGATCATTGTCGCTTACGCTACCTATCAGCGGCTGCTCCGCTTGTTGCTGCTCCTGAAGCCACTGTTGATCCAATGCCAGTATCTGGCTCAAAGGCATATCCGCGTGAGTTTGGTTTTGTTGCAGTACGGTTTTAATCACCATAGGCTCGCGGTGCCAATTCTCGAACAACATGCTGTAAAGCCCCTTCAGCTGCTCACGCTCCTGTGCCTGCAAGATGCTGATCTCAGGAATGCATTGGAAGACCTCCTGATTGAACTGCGCCAGAAAGCTGGGCTCACGGGTCAGTAGTGAGTTGGAGAAATAGACGCCAAGGGTGGTGTATTGCTGGAAGTGGGCGTGCTGTGGTCTAAGATCGAGTGGCTGCTGAGTGAGCTCGATGCGCAGCGTTTGCTGATCGGCAAGAAATGCATCGATCCGGCCTCGCTTGAGCAGGTATAGCAACTGCGCGGTGCTTGTCACCAGAGGGTCTACCCGGTAGCCATGTTGTGTGAGCCAGTCGACCTGATTACTACCGCGCACGCCGCCGATCCGCAGTGTGGTGGTGTCCCAAGACGTTGGCGGGCGCTGCTCGGTGTTGCTATACCAGTACCATTTCTCCAGTGCCAAGGGAGCCGAAAGGGTGGCAAAGTTATTGACGTTGTTCATCCTGGTCGCAGAAAAGAAGCCTGCTGCTTTGTCCTGGCGAACCTCATGCACGGCCCGCTGCCAAGGCAAGACCCTAATTTCATAGTCCCGACCCATAGCTGCAAAAATACAGGCCAGCGCCTTGACCGAGCTGCCGGTCAGCTGATCGCCTTCCTGTACCTGGTAAGGTGGAAAAATGTCGGTATTAAGCCGGAGCGGTGCTCCCGTTGCCGCCAAGGAAAAAAGCAGCAGTGCGAGTAACCAAAGGCGTTTATTCATGCTGACCTCCGAGCGGCCTGGTTACTTGACTATAGGTCATCAGAGGTCCAGCGACAGATTGTCTGCTCTTTTGCGCCAGGCGGTATCGTCAAGCGCGAGAGCCAGTGCCGTATTACTCCGCATCGACTGTCATTAAGCGTTATAAATTGCACTGCTTGGGCTAGATCAATCCCACCGATAGCGCTGGTTTGGTTTGGCCTGAAAAGGCATTCTATTCATCCTATTTATAATTCGTTGTCGTCCGTATAAGTCGGGCGCAGGTGCAAAGGAGCAGGGCATGCAAAATCTACAGGGCAAAGTTGCGGCTATTACAGGCGGCGGCAGTGGTTTGGGTCGTGAATTTGCGCTGGGTTGCGCTGCACGCGGCATGAAGCTGGTGCTGGGCGATGTAGATGAAGCCGGTATGCAGGAGACGCTGCGCCTGGTCGAGGCTGCAAGCCCCGGCACCCCGGCTGCGACCATGCGCCTTGATGTGTCCAAGCTTGAGCAGGTTCAAGCCTTTGCCGATCTGTGCAAAAGCGAATTTGGCGCAGCGCACTTGATCTTTAATAACGCTGGCGTCAGCGTGGGTGGCCCAGCGTGGGAAAATACCGTTGCCGACTGGGAGTGGGTGATGGGCGTCAATCTGTATGGCGTAGTGTGGGGCGTTAAAGTCTTCACCCCTATGTTTATCGAGCAGGGCGAAGGCCACATCATTAACACCGCCTCTGCAGCTGGCTGGTTGAACGGCCCGAGCATGTCGATTTACAACGTCACCAAGCACTCGGTCGTAGCCCTGTCTGAAACGCTGGCGCTGGACCTGCGTGATATCAACGCTAACGTGGGCGTAACCTGCCTTTGCCCAGCATTTTTCCCCACGGGCATTTCAGATTCCGAGCGCAACCGCCCGGCGGACAAAGCGGATACCATCAAGCCGAGCGAAATGATGCTCAAGCGGGCTGAAATGACCAAGGCAGCAGTGCAGAAGGGCAAGATTCAGGCAGTTGATATTGCCGAACAGACCCTGAAAGCGGTCGAGGATAATCAGTTTTACGTATTCCCGCACCGCAAGATCAAGCAGCTGATTGGCCTGCGCGCTGAAGCTGCCAGCGCTGAAACCACCGTGTTCGACTCGATGAATCCCTGAGCAAAAAAACGGCCGTCGCTAGCGCTGCATAGCATTAGCGATGGCAGGCCCTAGCCGGTCATCGCCCATTGCGGCTGCGCTTTTGTTTGTGGCTGCAGGGGATCACTCAAGATAAATGCCTCAACCACTGCCTTGGTGTCCTGCCAGGCTGTTTTGTGCTCTAGATCCAGAAAGTGGCCTGTGTGCGCAATGCTAGCGAACTGCGCTCTGGGTGCCAGCTTGCCAAATTGCAGTGCATCCTCAGCGCTGGTGTACTTGTCCCAACTACCGTTGACGAACAGCAACGGAATATCAATATTGCTGACGCAGCTCATGTATTGGTTGCTGTCCAGATCCAACACCTGACGTATGTGCAGCAGCATTTGTGCGTACTCGTGCTCATCCAGACTGCTGACGTGGCGGAAGTTACACCGCTTGAACAGCGGTGGCAGGTGCTCGCCAATGGTTTCATTGATCAGATTGCCGATCTGCTGACGGTCGCAGGCAGCAAGGTAGGTCTTGCCGCGTGATAGATAGTCATGCATCGCCGGGTTGATGGTCGGCGAGAAAGAGGTGATTGTCGCGCGCTTGATACGATCAGGGCGCTGGGCCAGTGCCAACATGGTAGCGACCCCGCCCCAAGAGAAGGACAGCACCTGATCAGCACGAAAATGCTCAATCAGATCGAGCAGGATGAGCGCCTCATCTTCTTTGCCGATTAGCAGGTGGTTGCTGTTATGTGTCCGTGAATGCCCGCTGTAAGGTTGAGCAAAGAGCACCACGTTGAACAGCGGCCTTAGATAGCGCAAGGTCTGGCCGAAGGACGCGCTAGTCGCCAGCGAGCCATTGACCAGAATGATGGTCGATTCGGCGGCGGGGTTGGGGTAGAACCAGGTGTGCACCTGCAAATCACGGTGCACGCGAATAACGGCTTTTTCAGCGTACATGGACACCTCGGCGTTAGTCTGTTGGCGTGCGCCTTGGCACACGGGTCTGGAAATGACACCAGCTAACCCCAGGGAGGTTACAGGGGTGTTGCATGGCTTTACCGCTGGGGCAATCTTCATGCAGATGTAATACGTCGTCTGTCGCAGCGCTAAAGATATTCCGAATTCAGCCGAACTAGTTTCAACCCCTCAGTAATGGATGCATTCAGGGGCTGGTTAAGCTTATTTCATTAACTGTATTTTCGGAGAGCCATGTATGGCCCTGACAGTCAATACCAATGTGGCTTCGCTGAATGCGCAGCGAAACCTGGGCGGCTCTTCGAGCAGCCTGCAGACGTCATTCGAGCGGTTGTCGTCTGGTTCGCGTATCAATAGTGCCAAGGACGATGCTGCTGGTTTGCAGATATCTAACCGCCTCACCAGTCAGATTAATGGCCTCGGGGTGGCTGTAAAAAACGCCAACGATGGTATCTCTCTGGCGCAGACGGCCGAGGGCGCGCTGCAGGAGTCGACCACCATTTTGCAGCGCATGCGCGATCTTGCCCTGCAATCTGCCAACGGCGGTAATGGCGACTCTGAGCGCAAGGCGCTGAACGATGAAATGGTGCAGCTGAAAAACGAGCTGGACCGTATTTCCACGACGACCAAGTTCGGCAGCAAGTCATTGTTCGACGGCAGCTTTTCGGAAAACATTCAGGTCGGCGCTCAGGCTAACGAGACCATCAGCGTAAAGATTGATAGCTTCCGTGCCTCCGACCTGGGTACCAAGGGCTCGCGTGACGCGACAGCGGCGTCGCTGGTGGCGGGCAGTGCGCCGTCGAGCTTGACGGCTGCGGCTGGTGGCTCTGCAGCTACAGTGCAGGGGGTGGGGGTGGCGGATACGTTCTTCAGCACTACTGCCGTGCAAATTGCGGGTGCGAACGATTTGAGTGCTGGTTCGATCGTCGTTGGTTCCGGTGACGGCTTCTCAAATGTCTCGGTGCAGGTGACCAACGCAGAGTCCTACGGTAGGGGTGTGCAGGTGCCGGAGGGTACCTATAATACGTTGGCTGAACTTGTAGAAGCATACAACGAAGAGTTGGAAAGTGACTTCGGAACAAGCGCAGAGGGTGTGTTAATAGAAGCGTTTGATGCGGGCAATGGACGCTTCGGCTTTCGCATGCTAGATCCGAATGCACAGTCTGAGCTCGCTTTTATCGGTGCTCCTTTCGAGGCTAATATTGTTGGCCTTTCTGGAATGTTTGCATCCCCGTCCGATGACTCCAGTAGTTTAGTAATTGATCTCGGCGGCACGTCGCAGTCGATTGCGTTGGACCAGAACTACGCCAGCGCAGCCACTATGGCCCAGGCAATTCAGAGTCAAATTGACGGTGGCAGCCTGAATGGCCTAGTCACGGTATCTGAGTCCGGTGGAGTGCTCAGTCTGCAGCAGGCTGGTACTTTCGGCGGAGAAACGCTCAGTGTTACCGGGGCGGCGGCTGATCAGGTGTTTGGCGCTGGTCGTACGGAAACCCCCGGATCAGGCGGCGCAGTAGGTGGTTTTACCTTGTCGCTCGGCTCGGGTACCGCCCAAACCATCAATATCGACCAATCCAATTACACTACCCTGGAATCGCTGGCAGACAACATCAACCAGCAGATCGCTAATAACGCGACGCTGGTGGGTGAAGTGCGTGCCACGGTCAGTGAGGGCAAGCTGCAATTTGTCACTACTGAGAAAGGGGCGGACGCGACGATCACGCTTGGCGTAGTAGCCGGCAACAGTGGCTTGACCGATCTCGGATTTGTTGACGGTGCCACGATCAGCGGACTGGCGGAGGGTGCGCGCGACGTTTCCATTGAGCAGATGGATATCAGCACCGTTGTCGGCGCACAGGCAGCAATCAGTACCATTGACGCCGCATTAAGTGAAGTAGATGTCACCAGGGCATCCTTGGGTGCTATCCAGAACCGCTTTGACTCCACTATCAGCAATCTGCAAAACGTCGCTGAGAATGCTTCAGCTGCCCGTGGTCGTATTCAGGATACCGACTACGCAGCAGAAACCGCCAACCTGACCAAAAATCAAATTCTGCAGCAGGCCGGTACGGCGATACTGGCGCAGGCGAACCAACTGCCGCAGGCGGTCCTGAGCTTGCTGGGGTAAAGGGCTGGGTCAGGTAAGCAAAAAAGGCGACCAATGGTTCGCCTTTTTTGTTTCGCTAGCTAAAGTTTTCGCTCTGTAGGGCGATAGCTATAACAGGTTTGATGCATTTGCGACGCTGGCTTTTTGACGCTGACTAGGATGAACCGTTTTTTTTGCTCCCAAGTTGTTGTCAGGCAAGCAGAAAAAAAGATTGCAAAAAAGCCTAAAGGTTGCTCGCAAAGCGCCGATAAAGTAATCGAATGCGAACTCAATGGGTGCCTGGGCAAAGCCGGCCCGCGAGTCGCAAGCTCAGGCAAACATCACTAGGTCGACGAGGTATTAATCATGGCTCTTACAGTCAACACGAACGTAGCTTCACTGAACGCCCAACGTAACCTGGGCTCTTCCTCTAGCAGCTTGGCCACCTCCCTGGAGCGCCTGTCTTCCGGTTCGCGTATTAATAGCGCCAAAGACGACGCAGCTGGCCTGCAAATTTCTAACCGTTTGACCAGTCAGATCAATGGCTTGGGTGTGGCGGTTAAAAACGCCAACGACGGTATCTCCTTGGCGCAAACCGCGGAAGGCGCGCTGCAGGAATCCACTACCATTCTGCAACGTATGCGTGACCTGGCTCTGCAGTCTGCCAACGGTGGTAACGGCGACGCCGAGCGTAAATCGCTGAACGATGAAGTTGTGCAGCTGAAAAACGAGTTGGACCGTATCTCTACTACTACCAAGTTCGGCAGCAAGTCGCTGTTTGACGGCGGTTTTTCTGAGAATATCCAGGTCGGCGCACAAGCCAACGAAACCATCAGTGTCAAAATCGACAGCTTCCGTACAACGGATCTGGGTACGACTGCCAGCCGTGATGCGACCAAGGCTTCTTTGACTGCCGGCACTGCCCCCACTTCGCTTACGATTGCTGGCACTACAGCTGGCGTAGCGCAAGTCGATGGCACTGCGTCTACTTTCGTAGGTGATGCACCTGCTCGATTGGACTTCGGTACTACGCCTGCGACTTTTAGTATCAGCTTCGGTGGTGCCACTGAATCTATTACTCTTAGTGCCACTGTCGCGGATAATGCCGCGCTGGCTGGTGCCATCAATACAGCGCTTGGCGGTACGTCTTTGGATGGGTTGGTTACTGCTGATGACAACGGCACCGGTATCACGCTGACTGAAGTTGACGGGACTAGCTTGTTCAGTGGTAATCCTGTGACCGTTGGTGGTACTGACGCCGCTGTAGTGTTTGGCGCGGGGACTGCTAACACAGGTACAGCGGGTACTGCCGCAGTACCGGCGTCGGCTGGCGATCAGTTTGATCTGGCGGTTAACGGTGGTGCTGCTCAAACCATTAGCATGGACGCCGGCAACTACACCACGCTGGAATCACTTGCTGATAACATCAACCAAAAAATTGCTGGTAACGCAACCTTGGCTGGCGAAGTTCGCGCGACAGTTGACCAAGGTAAGCTCCAGTTCGTTACTACCGATACTGGTGCCGCCGCTGATGCTACGATCACTGACACAACTGGTAATGTGGGCGGCGTAGCTAAACTTGGCTTCACTACTGGTGATACTGCCGCTGGTGTAGCTGAAGGTGCAAATGCTTCAGCTTCAGTCGAGAAAATCGATATCACCACTGTTGAAGGTGCTCAAAGCGCTATCGCCACTATCGATGCCGCGCTGCAAGAAGTTGACGTAACCCGCGCCTCACTGGGTGCGATTCAGAACCGCTTTGATTCGACCATCAGTAACCTGCAGAACGTGTCTGAAAACGCCTCTGCTGCACGTGGCCGTATTCAAGACACCGACTACGCTGCTGAAACTGCGAACCTGACCAAGAATCAGATTCTGCAGCAGGCCGGTACTGCGATTCTGGCTCAGGCCAACCAGCTGCCACAGGCCGTACTTAGCCTCTTGGGCTAAGACCGGAACCGGGGTAATATGCGGAGGAAGGGATAATCCTTCCTCCGCTTTGTCCGTTGCGAGGTAAGCACCATGGATATGGGTGTTTTTAAACCGTTTGAAGTAACACGCTCTGCGTATGGTACTGCTGCAGTGGAAGCGGGTGCAGGTAAAAACCAGGCACCAAAGCAGATAGAGGCTACGTCAGTAGCATCGGCGCAACCTGTTTCGACGCTGGGCCGCGAGGCGGTTGAGCAAAGCACTGAAGTCGGTCGAGAGCAACTGCAGTCAGCTGTTGCTGATATTCAGGATTTTGTTCAGTCGGTACGCCGAGATATTAACTTTAACCTTGATGACGAAAGCGGTCGTATGGTCATCAATGTAACCGAGGCAACCAGTGGCGACATGATTCGCCAGATTCCCTCGGAAGAAGCGCTGCGATTGGCAGAGAATCTGTCTGAGATCCGCAGTGTGCTGTTTGAAGCAGAGGCATAACTCTGCTGGCCGGCTTGACTGGCACGTAACTTGCCTGATTAGACCGGGACACACTTTTCGGTAAGCGCTCCGTCAAAAAACGGTCGCGAGGTAAGGTATATGGCTATTACAGGTATTGGTTCAGGTCTTAATATTCCGGATATCGTCGGTGCCTTGGTAGGGGCTGAGGGTGCTCCGAAGACCGCGCAGCTCAACCGTATTGAAAAAGCAAGCGCGGAAAAGTTTACCGCGCTTGGCTCTTTTCGTGGTGCGCTGTCCACCTTCCAAACGACTCTCAAAGACCTCAGCAGCAGCGCACTTTATGAAAAGCGCACCGCTACGACCGGCGACAGCAGTATTTTTTCTGTCAAAGCAGACTCCAAAGCCACTAGCGGTAATTACAGCGTACAGGTGTTTAACCTGGCTCAGTCGAGCAAAGTTGCATTGCGTGGCATGGACGATCCCTCATCAGCCGTGGGCACTGGTGCTCTCACTATCAGTGCTGGCGAGAAAACACTGACTGTTGATATTGGTGAAGACAACAGCAGCTTGTCGGGTATTCGCGACGCTATTAATGCAGCGGGTAAGGACAGCGGCATCAGCGCCACTATCGTTACCGACCCTAGTGGATCGGCAGGCTCGCGTCTGGTGTTGAGCTCAACTGAATCAGGTACGGGTAACGACATTACCGTCTCTGTTGATTCCGATGGCGCAGATACCGGCGATCTCAGCGCATTGGCATACACGCCTCCTGCGACCAGCGACTTTGTGCCTGGAGGGCCCAGTGATCCGCGAGACGCACGCGTCATTTCTTACGCGCGCGATGCTAATCTGGCTATTGATGGTATTTCCGTTTCTAGCGCGACCAATGAGATCGATGATGCTATCGAAGGCGTGACCATCACTCTGAAAAAAGCTCAGACTCAGGAATCTCTTGATGCCGCGACAACGGTTAGTCTGAATGTGTCCCAGGATAAAGCTGGCATCAAAAAGTCGCTGCAGTCCTTTGTGGATGGTTATAACAGCTTGATGTCAACTATCAGCTCGCTTACTTCAGTCACGCCCGTGGGCGGTGATGAAGGCCAGCCACTGGCTGCTGCGCTAGTAGGTGATGCGTCAGTGCGCACTGTGCTTTCCAATCTGCGTAATGAGATGTCCTCGGCGGGTAGCGGAAGTATTAGGGTGCTGGCTGACTTGGGTATCAATACCCAGCGTGATGGTACTTTGAAGCTGGATAGCGACAAGCTCGATAAGGCTTTAAACGAGAATTTTGCTGCTGTTGGTGAGTTTCTCTCTGGAGACGAAGGCGTTATGTCGCGCTTGAGTGCCAAAATAGAACCTTACGCAAAGTCAGGTGGGATTCTGGAGACACGTAACACGTCTTTGCAAAATACCTTGGCAGACATTGATGATCAGCGTGAGAAGCTAACTGCGCGTCTTGAAAGTCTGGAGGCTCGTTTGCTCACTCAGTTCAATGCTATGGACGCTCTGGTTGCCAACCTTTCAAGTACCAGTGACTATTTGTCCGGCCAGTTGGCTAACCTGCCTGGCGTCGTTAAGAAGGATTCATAAGTGGCTAACCCGATTGATACTTACAAGCAGGTCAATATCTCCCAGGAAGTGTCGCAGTACCGAGCTGTGCAGCTTTTGCTGGATGGCGCTATTGAACGCATCAAGCTGGCGCGTCACGCGCAAGCAATCGGTAATCCAGAGCGTCGAGGTATAGCGGTCAGTGGCACTATCAGCATCATTGGTGCGTTACAGGCTTCGCTAGACAAGGATATGGGCGGCGAGATCGCCGAGAACCTCGATGCGCTCTACGACTATATGACGCGCAAGCTGGCCGGTGTTGCCTTGGATGATACGCCACGCTCTTTGGATGAGGTGCAGCAGTTGCTGGGCGAAATCAAGACTGCATGGGACGCCATTGAGCCGGCCTGATTTCAGGCTGGTTCACAGGTTAAAGGGCGCCTATTTTTCCAGGTGGGTTTCTGTGGCTGTTTCACTAGCGACGTCATCGTTATCAGCGGCTAATCTCTCTGCTTTTCAATGCCGCTGATTTGAGCGCGCTTATTTAACAAATACACCTCAAGTTTTCTCGGTGCGGCCGATATAACCTTCATGTGCCACCTATCTTCTCTTCAGGATACGCCCCATGAATGCTTACGCCGCGATGAAGCAGTACCAAACCGTCAACGTTAACGCGCAGATCAGTGAAGCTGATCCGCATCGTTTGATCCAGATGCTGATGGAAGGTGGTTTGCAACGTGTAGCTCAGGCTAGGGGTGCCATGCAGCATGGCAACGTGGCGTTGAAAGGTGAGCAGATTGGTAAGGCTATCGCGATAATTGGCGGCCTGCGTGAATCGCTGGACCACAAGCAGGGCGGTGAAGTTGCTGGTAATCTCGATAGGCTCTATGCTTTCATGCAGCAGCGTTTAAGCCAGGCTAATTTGCGTAACGAAGTGGCATTACTGGATGAGGTGACCGAACTGCTGCGTGAAGTTAAATCCGGCTGGGACGGCATTCGCCAATCTTGAGGAGCACTCCGATGGCTAATGCCGTTGAACAAATCCAAAACACGCACGAATCCTTGATCTCTGCTGTGCAGGCCGGCGACTGGCAGCAAGTAGGCGAGCTGGATCGGCTTTGCCGTCTGCAGGTCCAGCAAGCTATGCAGGACCCGCAGCGTGACGATCAGCAAATTGCTGACGTACTGGAGCATCTGAGCGGTACCTACCGTGAGGTCGTTGCCTTGTGCCAGGCAGTGCAAGGCAAGCTGGCGGAGGAGTTGCAGGGGTTACAGAAAAGCCGTCAGGGTGCCAAGGTATACCAGATGTTTGACTGAAGGACTCTGACTGCAAATAATTAGCCAACTTTGCTGCGCCAACTATTTGACTGCTGCGTCATTTCTGACTACATTTAAGCCCAATATCATAGAGTGTGGCGCGGTGCTATCATTATGCCGTGCCCTACCTAGTGCGCCCACAGGAAAGCCCCCCTGCCTATGCTGCTCAACAGTCATATCTTGTCGATCGACGACTCCCCGCAAAACCGCCATGACTTGGCTGTTATTCTCGGCTTTTTGGGCGAGGACGCTATTATCAGTGACTCGCAGAGCTGGCTTGCCGATGCGGGTGCTCAGGTTGAATCT
>Ga0070754_10002950_pt1 | contig 12249 bp, 27 predicted proteins | sample VirMetDEL_Sep_01_FD_75181 | JGI IMG/M metagenome (GOLD analysis project Ga0070754, IMG submission 75181) | Aqueous microbial communities from the Delaware River and Bay under freshwater to marine salinity gradient to study organic matter... | ecosystem: Environmental > Aquatic > Marine >... | reverse complement strand
TGATGCCCTTGTTTTCTAATACAGGAACCATGCCTCTGTCTACTGTGTCTTTGTACAGTATTGCATGACTGATGTTTTCACTATTAAAGTCTGGATGATTCACCATGCGCAATCTCATCAAATGGATATCATCCATCACTACTTCATGTGGTAGTTTGTGTGCATCAGTATAACCGTAACGCTCTAGTACACCAGGACTACTGCCACCACTGTGGTCCATTGCTGCTATAAATCTTTTCATTGGAATAAACTACTCACTGATTCTTCGTTAGTAATCCTACGCATTGCTTCACCAAACAAAGGTGCTAGACTTACTTGCCTCACTTTTTTACTTGTGCCTTTGTAAGGAATACTGTCACTGATTACTAGCTCTTCTAGTTTACTAGCATCAATCTTTTTACTTGCACCGTTGCTGAGTACACCATGTGTGATGTATGCACGAACACTTAGCGCACCTGCATCTAAAATAGCTTCAGCCGCTTTGCACAATGTACCGCCACTGTCCACAATATCATCTACTAAGATTGCATGTTTGTCTTTCACATCACCAATCAACGCCATTACTTCTGCTACGCCAGCTTCAGGTCTGCGTTTGTCTACAATAGCAATATCTCCGTGAAACATATCAGCAAACTTTCGTGCTCTAACAGCGCCGCCTGCATCAGGTGACACAAACACTGTGCCTGCTTGTTCTACTTCAGGCTCTTCTCTGATTCCAATTGTACGTCTGATATCTTTTGCAAACACTACACGGCTTGTTAAATCATCCACAGGGATATCAAAGAAGCCTTGTATCTGTCCTGCATGTAAATCCATTGTAAGTATTCTATGTGCGCCTGCTCTCTGTAATAAATCTGCTACTAATTTTGCAGTAATAGGAGTACGACTTGCACTCTTACGATCTTGTCTAGCATATCCAAAATACGGAATGACCGCTGTAATTCTTTTTGCACTGCTACGCTTGGCAGTGTCTATCATAATTAATAGTTCCATTAAACTTTCGTTTACAGGAGTGCATGTGCTATTCACTAAAAAAACATCCTTTCCCCGGATGTTTTCATGAACTTCTACACATATTTCTCCATCGCTAAACCGATTAAGTTCTGCTGGAACGAGATCGGTAAAACAGTGTTCCGCAACCTTTTGTGCAAAAGGCTGGTTACTGCTTCCAGTAATAATTTTCATTTAGTCCTCCGTTATACTGCGAAACTTTCCCCACAACCGCATGAAGCAGTTGCGTTGGGATTCTTTACGGTCAGGTAACTGCCGCCTAATTCGTTAACATAATCTACTGTGCATCCAAACACAAACATTTCTGCCATAGGATCTAAACTTAGTATGTCTTCGATCACAGGGCCTTCAGGCTCGTCAGTGAATGTCCATTCATACTGAAAGCCACTGCAACCGCCGCCTTTGACTGCCAAGTTCACGTAACGTTTGTTGTGTTGCTTGGTCATATTTGCCAAATAGTTTTTTGCGGTTTCAGTGACTGTCAATAACATTATACTTTTCCTTGTTCTTTTAGTAGTTGCCGATTGTTCAAATGTTCGTCTTCGATATCGCTTTTAGCTTGACCATGATATCTTACTGCCATATGTTCATCGATCATTTTTTCGTTGATGTTGATACCTTCTGCCCATACTGTTCCGAGTACTCTGCCAAATTTGCCTTTTTCATTATCTAATTCAGTTGATATAATAATATCGTCATTTAGATGATTGCCTAGCCAATCTTTAGCCAGTAATCCGAACTTCTTTTCTTCTAGGTCTCTTGTTCTACTTTCCGGTGTGTCTATTCCGTACATACGTACTCTTGCCTCTAATAACACATCGAATCCTAAATCCATTATACAATCAAATGTGTCTCCGTCAATGATTTTTACTATGCTTTTTACCCTATAGCTATAGGGAATTGGTTGCGTCATAATTTTCTCCTCTTATAGGAGTATTTATGAGTTAGTCCCCTTCACCTGGCTTCTCACTTAGTAGATGTGTTTTCGATTCACTTGGATCCCATGAGCCATTTTTAGGACCATAATAACTATGATCAGGCATTGGATCTTTTTTCTGTGTGATAACAGGCCATAGGTCTGCATACTTTTGATTAATTTCTACCCAGCCATCTGCTTGTGGTGCAGTATCAGGAAATATTGCGCCTTCCGGACACTCGGGTTCACATACACCGCAATCAATACATTCAATTGGATTAATTACGAGTGTGTTCTCACCTTCATAAAAACAGTCAACAGGACAGACTTCAACACAATCTGTGTGCTTGCACATGATACAAGCATCATTTACAATGTATGTCATTTTACCTCAGATTGCGCTGATAGGTAATCTTCAATCATTGTCTCTTTCTTTTTACGTCTATCTAACTCAACACCTAATGCGTTTTTTGCTAGTTCGTCAATCTGTGTTTTTGTCATTTTATTCAGACTAGCTGTTGTTTGCATATCGCTGTTCGATTGTTCAACCCTAGGCTTAACAACCAATTCACTAGTAGCACTTGCATTAGTAAACTTGTCATCTAATTCTACAGTGTCATCTTTGATTCCAAAGATTTGTTTAATCCATTTCATTCCCATACTCCTAATATTAGTTTTGCATCCTCACTCATATTCCATGGTCCGAATGGAGGATCAAAAGTTGTAATTACATCAACATCGTTTACATTATCAACACTAAGTGTAGCACTTCTGATATCTTCAATAATGTCGTCTGCCGCTGGACAAAACGCACTTGTTAATGTGTGTGTGATTTTGACATCGGGTAAATTATCAATGTCAATATTGTATATTAATCCAAGATCATATATGTTGATACTTATCTCTGGATCATACACTTCTTTTAATTTTTCTATGATTTGTTGTTCAGTATCCATTTCTAGCCAATAACTTTAATGTTAACATGTCTTCTTTACTTTTAAACCAGCATTCATAACCGTTACGATGATTGTCGTATCTAAACGCACCATAGTCATTGCCAAAAAGGTCTTCAAGTAATTTATGAAAACCTTTTGGCTTACTATATCGTTTGCTTCTTATAAACATAGTACAATAATATCTATTGTCCTGTGTCCAGTTAGCACACCATTCTAAATCATTCGTTGTGATAGATTGCACTATTCGCTCCGTGTTCACTACATTCGCAACTCACACAATAACAACGATTGTCTGTTGCTTCACGTATTAATTCGTCTGCAAATTTACAAGCATGTTCTGCAAACTTTTCTGCACCTACACCATCTAGTACTGTAATTTCTGCTAGTCCCATGTTCTCAAGTTCTGCGAACTTATACAAGAATGGATCTTCTCTGTCAATTACTGTCTTGTGATCGAATGTGTCTTCTAACCATTTCTTCAATGGCTTTAGTCCACCAAAGTCTACAGCCCAATTGCGATGATCTAAACTATCGCAACCAAATGTAAACTTAAATGCTAAACTATATCCATGCAAGAATCTACAATGCGAATGATCTGCGTGTGGTTGACGGAACACTGCACTTAGTCCAATGTTATGCCCGTATGTTTTTGTTGATTGATATTTTGCCATATTAAACTCCCTGACTTATGGTTGGTGCGGAGTCTTTATAGTGGGTCGAACCGTTAGTCCACTCAGCATATTTAGCATATGCTATTTGTATTGCTTTTGCTTGATAATAACTATCAGCAAGAGCGTTGTGCAGATCCTGTTGCATAGTTTTGCGAGGATCGCTGGGCAGTAAACTTAAGAATGTTCTACCATCTTTTACTTGCCAAAAGTTCCATGGAATAGGTGTAGCCATTTGACGATACATATCTTCTACAATAGTAACGTCAAAGCCATATCCATGACCCCATAATACATCGACACCTACCATCCACCTGGTCAAGTGGTCTAGGAAGTGTTTCAGCCCGACTCTGTCTTCTTCTGCAAAGGCTTCTTCTTTTACTTTGGGATCTTGTTTGGCCCACCATTCTATAGTATCGTCTGTGACTGTACGTCCAAGTTTATCTTGTTCGTCTAAGTCCAAACGAAAATAAAATTCGCTGTGAGGTTCGTCTAATGTGTGAGGATTAAATTTAACACCGCCAATAGTTAGCACAGTGCAACGTGGACTAGTGTCCAGCGTTTCTAAATCAATCATTGCGTGAATTGCCACGTTTTCTAAACTCCTCATATTGTAACCATAGTATACACATAATCGTTAAAGAAATCAAGTTAAAAGATAAGATGCTCATCCAAAATTGAAAAGCAAAAAATAAACAAACCGGATAATCCCACCACTTCATCCACGCCTCATATTTGCTATGTCTTTTGCGTCTTCTTTTTTATCAGCAAATATGGGTACCATGTTTGACTTGTGCATTGTAGCAATACCTAGTAGTTGACGTTCGCCGCTATAGGTCATACTTTCTTTAGCAGGCCCATGTCCTGCAACTCTGTCACTAGTAGGAATGCTGCAGGCATCTGCACGATAATCAGGAATAGTATTAGTAACAATATTTCCACGTTTTGCTCTCTTTGCTTCTAATTGTTCGGGATGTACGCCTTGTTTGCGTAACCATTTTTCATGCTCAGCTTGTGCTTTTGCTACTTTAGCATTGGGCTTTTTCTGTTTACGATTATACTTTGTTGTGGTCATATATGGACCAACTAAATGCATACTCATAATTACCTCCGTGTATACTTGATTGACTCTTTGGGACCGTCTGTTGTAAACTCCATACCGCTTACATTACCTACATAAGTTTTACCATTCCACCGCATTGGTATTTTGTTTGTCGCGATGAATGCATCTAGGTGTTGTTGGAATTTAAAGTTATCTATTTCAGCTACAACTTCTGTACCTGTTCGTGTGCTAGTGATTGTTGCTTCATTAGCATATACTACTTTGTTGTTCATTTAAATACTTTCTTAGTCTAACATTTGATAACGGATACGAAAACGTTTGGTTTGTCCAACCCAAGCATTACGTCCTTGAGCTTTGTTTACAGTGTATGCAAACTCATGTCCATCTACAAGATACACTAAACGATACTGATTTGCAATCGTTTTTTGTTCATTTACGTATCTTTGTTCACAACGTTGTTCTTGTCGATATCCTGTGACAACACGTTTTGAGGTATTAGCACCTTTGTCAGCACCAATTAGACCGCCAATTACTGCACCTGCAGCTGCACCATTGTCATTACCGCTTACACCTTTACCTAGTATACCACCAATAATCATACCCGCTAGTGCGCCACCTGCGGCATCGCCACCGCCCTGTACATTTCCGTACACAGGAACATCAACTGTATAGCATTCATTTACAGGTGTCTGTTGTGTTACTTGTGTGTAGATAGGTTCTTTGCGAATTAGTTTACCTGTTGTAGTAAAACTGTTTGCATGTGCCGCTCCAGCAACAAGCCCAATAAATCCACTGATAACAATTACGTGGAAGATTTTTTCAAAGTATTGCATTCTTCATCTCTCCTTAGCCATACTTCAAAGAATTGCTCTTTGGTTATAGCTTTATCGTTCCATACTTCACGCTCAGCTTGATTCTCATAATAAGCATCGTGAAAGGCTCTTAGTTTCATTGCTTCTTCTAAGGTCATTATACACCTCTTTATTACAAGTATACATTAGCATCTTATATTAGCAATGTCAACCATTAATGTAGATCTGGATCTCTTCCAAATCCTTTTTTTACCTGTGGTTTGTGTTCTACTTCAATGTGCAAGTTTCTCAAACCTTCTTGTTGTTCATGAAAGTCAATGACAATCCAGGCGTCCTCTTCGCTTGGAAGATCGCCCTCTAATACATGGCCACAATCATCAACTACAAAAAATTTGTATATTTTACCAGGCCATGGTTTATGCTCAGTGATTAGTTTTCTACTCATATGTTACCTACCCAATGTGTTACATCATCGCATGGGTCATCGCAAGTGTTCAACCAATCTTCATTGGGATCTTCCATGGTTATATATTTACCGCTAAATAATGGCATAGATATATACATATATAAATATCACACAAACGTCAAGCTCTAAAGGAAACAGATATGGCAGATAAAGATAACACAGGTAAAATGGAAGTGCTGGTTCGCATACTGGGAAACGAACTAGTAGCACTTAAAATGACAGTCGATGATTTCAAAATCAAATGGTTAATATATGGCGTAATTACAATTTGCGCACTAGGATGGGCGGCTGCAAGTTTTGGCCCGCCTCTAATTAACATGATGGGAGAATAGAAACATTGATAATTTATTTTTACTTGCTTCTTATAAAACATGCTGTAGCCGACTTATGGTTACAGAGCAGGTTAAACAAACCAAAGTATGGTGACAAACAAAAACTGTACACACCCAAACTTTGGTTACACAGTATGGATCATGCACTGCTTACAGGTTTAGTTACACTTGTATTTGCAGGGATCTATTGGGCCATAATAATCACACTGCTAGATTTTGTATTGCATGCTGTTATTGATTATGTAAAGAGAATATACACCATACGTGTAAAATTAGATACGAAGTCTAACAAATTTTGGAAAGTTCAAGCAGTAGATCAAATGGCACACTACAGTTGCTATTTGTTTTATGTGCTTATGGTGTATTAGCGTTATTACCTAATAATTTAGCTTTCATTTTTTCTGCTTGTGTTTGATGTCTTTGTTTAGGCTGTTGAGGTACAATTGATCCTTCTTCGAGACTTCTTCTGAGGTCATTACTTTTGTTTTTGATGTCTTGTAACGTGGACGTAGGGTAAACCCTGTGTGTTGGAAGAACTGGCTTCTGGGTACTTTTCTCTCTGTAGATCCTTGTACGAATATTACGTATTCTTGATTCCAGTTGTTCAACATCACTCCAGTCTACTTGCTCAGGTTCGAACAATTTTTTAATAAACTTGAACATACTAATATTTATTCGGTGCTCTTCGAATACCTAATGTTTTGCTTGCAGGATATATTTCTATGTTTACACTATTGTTTTGATTGCCACCTAGTATACGATAGTATTCAACATTGTTTCTGTGTATACTACCAACATAAAAGCCTACGTGCCCTTGCCATCCTTGTTTACCTCTTGGAAATATTACTAGATCTCCTGCTTTGGGTTCTTGTATAGTTTCACCCCAAGTTAAAAAACTTCTTGCCATTAATGGAACGTCACTTACACTTTCACTACCCGGTATACCGCTTTCGTGTAGTACTGCATTTACAAATGCTGCACACCATTCTGTGCGTTTTGGATCAACACCTACATACTCTTTGAGTACAGTTCTATGTTGATACTCGTTGAACCCATACTTGTTGAGTGCGGTTTGAATATGCTCTGGAGCATTTGGTATTGCATTGCCATCTACTATTATAGTAGGCTCACACGCAGATAAAAGTAATATAGCTAAAACAAATTTGTATTGCATTCGGTATCCTATTCATGACAACACCTGCAACTTAGTGCAGGTGTTGTACTTGTAATTACTTATGTCTTATCTCGATACCGCTAGTTTCTTTTCAAACTATTTTGTGTCTAAATTGGTACCAGCGACAATTCTTCCATTATCAAGAACTTTTAGTAGTTTCAGTTTTATCATACCGTCTAAGGCACTTTCAATTCCGTTACGTTTTCCTTGTGTATAGCCTAACCATGTGCAAAATAAACAAATTGCTACGGCTATATAACCTTCGTAACCTACTAACATCGCTGACTCCTTTGTTTGTCTATATGTATAATATAGTGTATTTATTGACAGATGTCAAGTCTTAGAAGTTAAAACTTGCTACAATACTTGGTGAAAAATCTTCAGCATCAAGATCGTAGTTTGCTTTTGGTTCAATAGTCATGCCGTTGAAGTCCATTTCATAACCTGCACCAATGTTACGTGCTAGTTCATCTTCATCGCCATTGATATATGCTGTGATACCGTTAGTAGTTGTATCAATTTCAAATGCTAACTTTTCAGTTGATTCTGCATATGTCACTACAGCACCAAACGTATCTACATCAACACGTGAACCAAATGTCCAGTTTTCTGTATCTAAGTCATAGTCAAGTGCGACTGTGCCACCAAGTGCATCTTCGCCCCAGTGCATTGCACCAGCAACTGCTTCAATGTCACTTACGTCATTTTTATAGTCGCCAAACTCAGCTGCAACTGCAACTGATCCTAAGTCTACAATTACACTTTCGTCCATTTTTGGATTTGCAATTGTATGTTCACCTTCTGCACCAACCCAAATATCACCTTGTTTACCAAGTGATACAGTTGCTGCTGTGCCGATTGTTGTACCTAGTTGCCATTCGTCAAGTGTAAGATCACCACCGTCTGTTGATGCGAAGTTAAATCCGCCAAACGCTGTGCCTTCTCTTGCAATGCCTAAATCTAGTACAGTTGTTGAGCCCCAGTCTCCTGCGGCATTTTCTTTAATTGTGACTTCTACTTCACCTGCGATAGTTGTACCTGCGATTTCAGTTTCAGCGAAAGCGCCTGTGCTTACAGTTGTAGCTAGAAGTACTGCTAGTAAACGATTCATTATTATTTTCCTTAAGGTTCTTAAAAAAACAGCTGATTATTCAGCTGTCAAACTATATTTAACACAATTCTAGATAAAAATCAAGTCCCTAAAGACATAATTTATACAGGTGTAGTAAATATGCAACGATTCTGTTGCTAGGTTCGTTGCCAACCCCCACTTACCTAAATCAGGCAGCTAAAGCCATTTCTGGCGCATAATTATCATTTGCAATTATGAATGTTGACCAATAACGCAGTCATCCGGTAAACTCCACTTCACTACAACACCTGTCGATCCTATTTCAGCCCCATCAAAAACACACTGTTACTCAAGGTTGCGACCCTTTATAGACTTACTGACGCTTTCACGTTCTCAGTGTGTTTATGGTGGAGCTGCTGGGTACCGCCCCCAGGTCCAGAATGTGTTCACGTTGCTTCAACATTTACAGCTATATTTATACATGGTTTCTATAAAGTTGTCAAGTAAAAAGTTTACCAGCGAGTTTCCAGAGTCTTGTTCAATTCACGTTGTCCTTTGATTGCAGTAATGCAGTTCATAATTCCACGACTACGTTGAAAAGGTCTTTCATAGCTATTTTTAGTTTTCCAGGTTTTATTTTGTTCTGCTTCGTATAAAAATTCTTTATGTAAGATTTTTTCCATAAGTTGTAACTCTGCATCTGTCAGGTTAGCTAGTTTGTTTGCAATCATAACGACCTCCTTGAATTGATTAAGTGTATTTACATAACTGTTACAATGTTGTACGCTAACAGGTCTATTTTCGAACAGTACGAAATGCACCCTCAGGACTGTGCATAGCTGAAATCAATTCTTCCCACATCTGAGGACTTAGTGCAATAGCTTGAGGTGTAGTTGAATTATCCTCAAACTGTCTTATGTAAACGATATCATCAAAACTGTTGATGATTACATCAGCATAGTTGCCACTGTCATCTAACAATGTGATAGTAATTTCGTCAAGATCCATTTCTACTGTATACATTAAAAATTCAAATAGTTTGTTGCTTTTTGCTTGGCGCTGTTTTCAATACCATGTGACCACTGTTCTTCTGCTGTTGCACTCCACATAAAATCTTTTTGATAGTCAGCATTGACCCACATACTTTTACCGCCGGTTCTACTGCCCAGTAATTCACTTTCAAGTTGACAGGACCCCAACTAGCACATCCAATTATAATCCTGTAGTTTTGTGGAAATTTATTTTCATTGAGCATTGTAATAATTGATTTATCTCTGGTCACACACAGATTGTCATTGATTTTTAAACTCTGTGCAAGCATTATATCGCTACTGTGTAATACAAAACATTGATTAACTTCAACAGGTCCACCGTAGTATATAGGAGCATTTATTCCAAGCTGAATACTTTTACGCAATCTTACAGCAACTCTAGCATCTAGTTCTTTGTTTACTATCCATCCCTTTGCTCCATCTCCGTCATGATTCTCTACACAGACAACACTTTTAAAAAAGTTACTGTCTCCGAGCATAGGTAAACTAACAAGGAATTGCTGGCTCATATTCATTGAGGATTTGATCCTTTACCAAAATCAATATCAAAATCTATCATTCCGTGTTGTATATCAAATGCTAAAGCTCTTAGATCGTCAAGCATTACCTGACAGGCATGTGCATCGTATGTTCCTTGTACACGATATCTTTCTCTGTGTAGTGCTATAGCTTTCTCATGTAGCACTTTCGCTTTGTGATAAAATTGTTCTACGCTGTGTGACATTGTGTTCCTTTTGCAATATTGTACACGTATTTAACTCGATTGTCAATAAATACAAGTGGAGAGAAACATGGACGCAGAAATAATGAGTGCCTCAGGTGTAGGCTTGGAAATCACCAATTTATTAATGCCTTTTATAAGTGCATTATTGTTACTAGTAATAACATTATGGTTCAAAGACTTTGCAACTAAAATTGCCAAAGGTATGATGTTCAAAATGAATAGAGCTTTCAATGAAGGCGACAAAGTCATACTAGACGGCAGTGACAGTGTCATTGTTAAAATTGGACTTACTGAAACAGTGTTTGGAGTGTACGGCGACCAAGGATATACTTGGCGTTATGTACCTAATGAACGCATCCCAACATTAAAACTTGAAAAAGTTATTAACAAAGATCTCCACTTAGATTCAGATATGGAAAAAGCACAAAAGTTGCAGGCTATGATTGACCTTGCACAAGATTCAAAAATAAGTGCCAACAAAGAAGCTATCGAGGAGATCAAGAATGGCGTTAAAAAATAAGTTTAGTTATGAGAACGCACTAGAATGTGCAAATCTAAGTAACTTAGCATACCAAGAAGAAAAAACATTTAAAAAAGCTGTCTCTGCTATGGGATATAAGAACATAAGATTCTTTAATATAGATGGCGCTCAAGCATACGGTATGAGTAAAAATGATTATGTAGTGTTGGCGTTTAGAGGTACAGAACCCACACAATTTAACGATATCAAAGCAGATCTTAATGCACTGCATGTGCGCAACGAACTAGGTGAAGGCAGAGTACACAAAGGATTTAAAAGCGAAGTAGACGAACTGTGGGATCAAATTGAAGCATGGTTGGCCAAGCGCAAGTTTACACAAGTGTACACATGTGGTCACAGTTTAGGTGGTGCTATGAGTACTATTGCTTGTAGTAGATTGCCTGAGGGAACAATATGCTATAACTATGGATCGCCACGTGTTGGTACTAGAAGTTGGGTTAAAGAGTTCAACAGCAAATTTACATGTTATAGATTTGTGAATAACAACGATATTGTGCCACGTGTTCCGCCTAGCTTTTTGTTCTATAGACATGCAGGTGAATTACACTATATCAATACATATGGCAATATTAGAAATGCTACTGCTTGGCAAAGATTTAAAGATAGATTCAGAGGATATCGTGCGGCGTTTCGTAAACGCCAATGGTTTGATAGTATCTACGATCACAGTATGCCAGGATACGTTGAACGAATCAGTAAGCACATTGACTAGCCGCCTGGTGTAAATTCTTTGGGAGAATACCAATTTTTTTGATTGTGTATTCTTCCTAGTAAATCTTGTATTTCGTGCATTTCTTCTTTGAGCTTTTTTGATGTTTCACCAGAAGCAATTGCCATTCCACGTCTGCCAGCTTTTGCTCTTAGTGCTTGTTCGATAATTTCTATATCTCTAACATCTAACTCGAATTTTTTATTTGGTTTCATAATCCTAAATTCCACATCCATATTGGTATTACGATAAAGTGCAATAGCACACAGACGAATATCATTAGATAAACTGTGCGCCATTGCGGATTCAAGTTCTGTTACCTCTGAGTGCAAAATACATTCCGCCTACCCAAAGTAACACATGTAAATTGTCATACAATATTACATCCCAAAAACTTTCAGGTTCACCTGTCCATATAACACCTGTCATAATACTAGCAATAGTTATGCCTGAAAATCGTGTAATGATATCCCCAAGTTCTTTTGTGCGTTTTATGTAGTCTGCTATACCGCCTACTAACAAACCTAGTGCAGCTCCTAGCTCTCCTAGTACAACAAAAGTCCAAACTAGCAGTGTAAGTTCTACAGGTGAGTCGTCAATGTTGATTGGCCACTTTGCTAATCCTTGCTGTACAAATACAACAATAAGTGGAATGCGCAGTAGCCAATGAGTCATACAAAATTCAGGAATCTTTTTTACTATGTTTTTATAATTCACTCAATAGTTCCTTGAGTTTCTTTTTGCTTTTGCCTT
>Ga0070754_10002948_pt1 | contig 12258 bp, 15 predicted proteins | sample VirMetDEL_Sep_01_FD_75181 | JGI IMG/M metagenome (GOLD analysis project Ga0070754, IMG submission 75181) | Aqueous microbial communities from the Delaware River and Bay under freshwater to marine salinity gradient to study organic matter... | ecosystem: Environmental > Aquatic > Marine >... | reverse complement strand
TTATCGTAATAAATATAATGAAGATGAAGAATATCGTGAAAAAACTAAAGAATTATCACGACAATATTATCAAAATAATTCTGATAAAAGAAAACAGAAATATGAAATAGAAAAAGATTATTTGCGTGCTAAACGTCGGTTTAGATATTGGAAACAAAAAAATAATATTGATAAATTTATTGAAAAATATCCTGAAGATTATGAAATGTATTTTAAGGAAAATTAATTATTTTTTTTTATTATTTATTTTATGAATGAAATAATCACAGGTGATATACATGAAGTTATAAAATCTATTGATGATAATTCTATTGATTTTATTTATACTGATCCTCCATTTTCTATCACAAAAAGCAAGTGGGATCAACCTTTAAAATGGGATGAATTATTTCCTGAAATGTGGAGAGTTTTAAAACCTAATGGAGTTATTGCATTATATTCATCTATGCCTTTCACTTATGAATTATTAAAATATGATAAACCTAAATATCATTATATATGGATCAAAAATAATTCTACTGGATTTTTTCAGTGTAAAAAACAACCATTAAGACAAACAGAAGAAATATTTATTTATTATCATAAACAATGTACATATAATCCACAAATGATTGGTGATAAATTTTATCCTAAAAGAAATGTTAAATATGGTGGACAACAAGCTTATTGGGGAGAAGATGGTGTAAATAAAAATAATCAATATGATAAAACACAAGGTCATTATGGTAAGTATCCTACTAATGTATTGAACTATCCAATTAGAAAAGATGAAAGTGGTATTACTAGAACTGATGAACATATTGATTATTTTATTAAAACATATACTAATGAAAATGATACTATTTTAGATATGACCTGTCATACTGATTATGTAAAAAATAGATCTAATTTATTAAAAAGAAATTATATTGGTGTGGATAAAAACCCAGTTTTTTTTTCTATCACATAATATATGAGATTATTTCAAAAAAATGTATCTATGAAAAATTTTTATTTTAATTTTGCTATTCTAATCCCAGCAACAGCAAGAGATTCTGATTATTGGAATTTTAAAGATAGTGATTTATATCAAACTATGAAATCATTTTATGAAACTTGTGATGAACAACATTTATATACTTTTTTTATTGGTATTGATAAAAATGATTGGTTTTATCAAGATTCTAAAATTAAAGATCAAATGTTTGATTTTATATCTGATAAACCTAAATCAAGTATACAATTTGTTGAGTTCGATAAATCATATAAAAATGATATTGCTGGGATGTGGACTAAATTATATAAAGAAGCATATAATAATTATGATTATTTTGTTCAGGTTGGTTCAGATATTAAGTTCCTTGATAAAGGTTGGGTAGATGATACTATCACAATATTTCAACAAAATAATAATTTAGGTGTTGTTGGTTTTAAAGATTATGGAAGACAACAAATAAATCCTAATGATAAATTATTTACACAAACTATTGTAACAAAACAACATCTTGATATTTTTGGATTTTATTATCCTCCTGAAATAAAGAGTTGGAAATGCGATGACTGGCTTGGAGATATATATGAAGTACATAATTTAAAACATTATCTCACACAACGGATTATTAATTGTGGTGGTAAACCACGATATAATGTAGATAGAAATTTTAATGAACAATATGCTAATTCTATGATTAAATATATGAATAATATACAAATGTATTTATCTAAAAAACAATTTGAAGAAAATAATATTTTATCATAAATTATAAAAATAAATATAAATTATAAAATGCCTGAAAATGATAAAAAACCTATTGTTGAATTAAATAAAAAAATGCATTCATTACATCAACGATTTGATAAATTAGAAAAAGAAATTGAACTTATTAAAAATAATATATTAGAATTAAATTATAAAGTCCCTGAAAGAAAAAGAGGTTATTTATGGGATAGTTGGGATGTTCCAAAAGAAAAACCTATGGTTGCTGATTGGAATAAATTACAATAATAAAATATATCATATTATATAATGGAATATCCTAAAATATCAATTCTAACACCAATATATGAACGAAATAAATTTAAAAGATTAATAATAAGTAATTTATTAAAATTAGATTATCCACTTGATAAATTGGAGTACATAGTGGATGATGATGGTAAAGAAGAAAAGTTCATTTCTAGTGATGAAGAAATGAAAGAATTTAAAGAAGCTATATATCCCATACATTTTATATATAAACATTATAATAAAAAAAGAACAATAGGTGAAAAGAGAAATAATCTTGTTAAATTATCAAATAATAAATTAATTGCAAATATGGATTCAGATGATATTATGTTAAGTGATTGGTTGAAACATTCCTTAAGTATTATGAATGAAGGTAAATATGGATTAGTAGGAACAAATCAAATGTTATTTTTATTCCCACATAATGATTGGAAAGTTACAGCTATTCAATGTGATACAAAAAGACAAATACATGAGGCAGGTATGTTATATACTAAAAAACATCATAAATGTATGGGAGGATTTACTAAAAGTTCTCAAGGGGAAGGCACGAAAATGGTCGATGGTATGAATGAAAAAACTATTGGATTAACTAGAGCAGATAATTGTATATTATGTTTATGTTGGAATGGAAACACAATTAATAAAGATAGATTTCAACAATATAAAGATTTAGGTTATGGATCACAATTATCAAATTATGATAAAAATATAATTATGGAAGCAATAAATTAATTTTTTATATCAATACTATTTATCATCCCACGATATGCTGTAGCATACATCTGAAACTTTTCCTTATCTCCTGTTGGTTTATCAGGATGAAATTTTAAAAATCCTCTATATGCTTTTTTTATTTCATCAGGTGATGCTCTAGCATTAACACCTAATATTTTATGTGTTGGTTTCCCATATAATTGTTGAGTTTCTTTATTTGCTTGTTTTCTTTTTGCTTGATCTACAGAATAATTTTTTTTCTCTTTTTTTGGTGCTGTTTGTTTTTTAATATCTTCAATAGCTAAAATAGGTGTACTAACTTTTTTAGATTCTTTTTTAGGTTCAACTTTTTTTTGTTCTTTTTTTTCTTTTTTTGCTTTTGCTTGAGGTTTCAAAGGTGTTAATACTTTTTCAGGTTTAGGTTTTTTTTTAGGTTCTTTTTTCATAGGTTTTTTTTTATCTTTTCCACAACCACAATCTTTTGCACATTTGTGATATGCTTTTACACCTTGTCTTATTTTTTCTTTTCCAGCTTCAGACATAACCATTTTATAAATAATATTATATTTTATTATTATTTACTTTTTTTTTATTTTTATACTTACTCATATATTTATTTCCATGTATATCTTTTTTATAACTTATTGAAAAATATGATAAAAATTGATAATATTTATTTTTATATTCTTCATCCTTAAATGATATTCCTTCTTTAAATTGTTTAGTTCTTAAATGGTTTATATCACAATATGGCTCATTTTTTAAAAATCTTTTAAATGATTGAGGACCAGTTGTTTGAAATACATATCTTATTTTCCATTGTTCATATATACTTTTATTATTTTTATCTTCTATTTGTGTAGGTATATAGATCAAGTAATTTAATAAATGAAAATTTTTAGGTTTAACTGTCGATATTACTTCAATATCCATAACAGTTTTATCACAATTATATTGTGGAGTTGAATAATAATGTGATACAAATATTTTATCTGGTTGATTTATTATAAAATCAAAATTATCAATATTAGGTATTACATCTAAATCTGAATATAATCCTCCATATTCATATAATATTAAAAATCTTATTATATCAACTTTCATAATTTTATATCTAACATTATGATAATATTTTTTAACAAACTCATATTTATCAACTAATTCATCACAATCATTTTTATTCCATAATTTATATTTATAATTATTTTTATCACATATTTCTTTATATTTTAAATGACTTTCCATAAATAATTCATTATCAGATAAAGGTTTTCCATCATCATAGACACCATACACCTGATGCACGGTGAAATTGTTCATTTGATATTATGTGATACATTTTTATTTTTCATCATTATTTTCATCCATTTTATTAAAATCAATTGTTTCTTCTTTAATTTTTTCTTCTAAATCTTTAGTATCTCCCATTGGTATTTTCATTTGATTATCCTCAAATATTACTTCTTCAAATGACTTAAGTGCCTTCCCATCGTATACTTTCAAATATAAAAATGAATAAGGTGTTGAAGTAGCATATTTATATAATTCTAAAAAGTTTTTTTCACCTCCATAAACTCCTGACCATTCTTCAATCACACCTTGTAATTGTTTATTATTCGTCTGACGATGCACTATTACATCAGTAGAATTATTACGAATTATTGTATCTACTGATTTTAAATTCTGTGTAAATATTCCTAATAATCCTATATTTAGATGTCTGTATCGTGTACATAAGAAGCTAATCTCGGAGTTCCTCTTCATATTCTTAGATAATATATCATCGAGAAAAAGTGCTGTGAATCTCATTTCATCTCTTTCACCTGAATCTTTTTGTTGTTGAATAAATTGTGTAATCATTCCATCTGAATAATGGTCATAAACATCACAAGCTTTCTTAATAAATCTTGCTGATGGATCATTATTAATTGTGTTACTCATAACAACAATATTATCAAAATATTTTTGAGCATCATAAAATCCTTCTTCTTCTGTTCTAAATATTAAATTATTTAATAATGTGGTTTTTCCTGATCTGACTGCACCAATTCCCAAAAGTAAACTCGGACATTGTGGGATATTAGGATGAACTGGTTTTATTCTTGGATTAGGAACATCTGCTTGGACTGGTATAATTTTAGGCATTTATATAAATTAAATATATAAATTATTATTATTAAATTATTAAAATTTATTAAATTATAGAATTTTTTTAGAAATAATAGATATAAAATAGAAATGGAAATGCCGAAAATTGTTCCGAGTGAAGAACCACACGAAGTGACAATGGATGTTGAAGATATTAATGATGAAGAAGATGAGGAACCTATGCCTGTTGTACAAGAGAAAGAATATGTTGTTCCTGATGAAGTATTTAAGAAGGCAGAAGAATATGAAAAACATGTTGAAACTCCAGTTGTTAAAAAGGTTAAAAGAACAAGTACTATGACACCTCAAGCATTAGAGAAACTAGCATTAGCAAGGAAAAAAGCAAATGAAACAAGAAAAAGAAATAAAGAGTTAAGAGAAAAAGGTGAAATGAAAACAAGAACACAACTAAAACAAGAAAAAGAGAAAGAATTAGAAGAGAAAAAAAGACCAGTTATAAATAATGTTACTAATGAATATAAAACAATAAATAATAATATTACTCATGAGGATATTGAAAAAATATCACAAGAAGCAACTGCAAAAGCATTATTAGTTTATGAAGAAAAAAGACAACAAAGAAAAGCAGAAAAAAAAGCAAGGTTAGAAGAGCAGAAGAAAAAAGAAGAAATGAATAAAACTATTAATCTTGCTATGGTAGGAGGTATGATTGATTTCGGTGGTGGATACAAAAAAAAGAAAAATTCAATATTTGGATAATTGGATTTACTAAAATTGTATAACTAAACATCACGAAAAAATTCATTTTAAAATCGGATTAATCTCAAATGAATTTTTCGACACCTTTTAGCTATACAATTTTAGTAAATTCTAAAAGTTATTATTTTTTTTATATTTTAGCTATACAATTTTAGTAAATTAGATATTTTTAATAATTATTAATATTGTATAATTATCTATATTTATAATAAATAATGGAGGAAATAACATTATTAGATTGTAATCATTTAACTTCTGCTGAATACAGAGGTGGTAATTTAAATTCTAATGCTTTTTATACAAATAAATTAGGTGAAGGTATTAAAGTAAATCAAGGTGATAAAGTATCAGTTCATCAAACATATATATCAGAAGTTGGATCAGATGATAATGCTATTCAAATAACAAATAAATTTATAAAGAAAAGAAATATCACATATACACAACAAACACCAGCAAATTATTTACAATATCCTGATAATGATTTTATATTAGGATATAAATCTATATCGGCAAGTAATATTACAGAAGAAATAGAATTAACTGAAAATAAAGCACCTATATTATATAATTATTATATCACAAATCATGGAGAAATAGCATATCATCTTCCAAGAAGATTTGTTTATTTAGATGGTGTTGCTCCTGATTGGAATGAACAAAGAGATGAAATAAGCCAAGGAAAAATATATGGGGATACATGTTTATTCACATCAGTTGGATCAAGTTTTAATCGTGATTTAATGTCTGCATTTTATTGTGATGAAGATTATTTTTTATTTCAAACAGGATTAGAAAGTGCTTCAGGATCTAATCATATAAAAGGAATAAGTAATAATTCACGATTTAAAATATTTACTCAAACAGATACTCGATATGCTGATGTTGGTGGTGATGATTTAATATCAGCATCATTAACAAGTCCAGCAGGATTAGATTATATAGAATATATTGAAAAATTAGATATAGAATTAGATTCAGGTTTTAAATCACCTGAATCAATAGCATCATCAATAACAAGTACATTAAGGAAACAATCACAACCACAAATAAATAAATTATATTCAACTGCATTAAATAATGCTACAATATATAATCAAACATATAGACATTTAAATACAGAAATAAATTCACCAACATATCATTCATTTCCAGCATGTTCTGAATTTTCTAATTCATCATTAACTTATAGTGTATGGGATACATCAACAAGTGATGATGATACTGCTTTATCTTGGTTAGCATCACATCAATTTATAGGAATAAAAAGACCTGAATTATGGAAAGCTGGAAGAGAATTTAATAAATTTTATTTAGAATATTTACAATCAGTATCTCCAACATCATATCCAAATATTTTGTATACAGCATTTCCAATAGCAAGAACTTTAAATGCTTCTCAATTTTCTCGTGATGCTACTGGTGATAATATACATACAATAATATTTCCTGTATTTTGGAGTGATAAAGAATTTATGAATAAAATGAATAATATTTTTAATGAACAAGCAAAACATCCTGAATTATTTGATAATAAATTTAATCAATATTTTTCATATACAAATGTTAATAATTCAAGATTTTTACATTTAAATGTAAGAAGAGATAGTGTTAGACGAGCAGTTGATCCAGTATATGAATTACAACTTGGAACAGATTATCTTAAAACAAATGGTTCTACTCCATATATGAATTCATGTCCAATATTTTTTGATTTTAATCCTACATATAAAAATATACAATCAGAAGGAAATAGTTGGGAAGAAGGATATTCTTATGGTGTATTTAAAAGAGTTGATTTTAATGGTTTTTCATATGTAGCTGTTACAACTTCACATTTAGGAATAATTGAAGATACTAATTTAAATGCTTCATTTACAACAATTCCAAATTGTTTATTTTTATTAAATGATGGAACAACAAATGGATCTAATATCGATGCTTATACAAGATTAGGTTGGGATTCACATTTTTTATCATATGGAAATGTATGTGTAGGATTAAATGCTGGTTGGGCTTCACAATATCCTCAATTAGAACCTGCTGATGCTTTATATCAAAGAAATATTCAACTTCCAACTGCTTATGATAATACATATTTACAATCACATGAGTTAGTGCAAAAAGTTTATTTAGGAGCAAATGAACCATTGATTGAATATAATACTACATCAAATAGATTTGAGATAAGTAATTTACATACAGCAGAAAGAGTTCAGAATAGATGGTGTGCAGGTGCTATTGTTTCAGGAGTAGAAATAAAATCATTTGAAACAGCAGGAGAAAGAGTTTATAAAATAAATAAAAGATTAAATAATAATTCATGGAATCCTGATATGTTGCCTTATGGAGCAAATAATCATACATTAAAAATAAATGGTCAAGATTATGATACAGATTTTTTAAATCCTAATTTAAGTGCTTGGACTATATATGATCAGTATTCAGGAATAATTATAAATGATTTTGGTTATGATGAAAATAGTTGGGATAAAGGTTTTTGGAATAATTTAGGATTTGATTATAACCAATTTAATGCTATTGAAACATCTTCTAATGATATAACAACAAGAGTTGGAAATGATAATATTAATGCTCTTCCTTATGCTTTCACAAATGCTGATGTAGGACAATTATCAACAATGGATTTTGTTACAAATGCTTATGGTTATGGGATGTATAATTTACAATTGCCTTGTACAGTTGTATTTAATGATATAAATACTGGAGCAGATCAATCAAATTATTTCAGAGAAGATAGATATTTTGAACAATATCCTGCTATAACAGAATCAGCAACATCAGTTAAATTACAAGCACCAAGATTGCCGAGAAAATTACAATCACCTTATTTTTGTATACGGTCTGATATATTAGACCATTCATTATATTTAGGTGGATATGATAGTGGAACAAATCATCCAATAATTGCTACAGTTCCTAAATCAAATGATTATGGTGATTATTTTGTATCACTTGATTCAACATTAGAATTTGTATTTACAAGAGCAAAAACAATAACAGAAATAAAAACATCAATACATAATCCTGATATGACTTTAGCAAATGTTGATGAAGCCAGTTCAGTAATTTATAAAATAACAAAAAATATTCCTGATACTAGATTTAACATTATTCAACAAGTTTTATCACAAAATAAAAAATCTGCTAAAATATAAAAAAAATAATTATATATATAAATGGTTGAAAAAACAAAAATAAAATATAAAGGGGAAGAGAAAATGGTTCCTAAAACTTATGTAGAAGGTCTGAAGGGTTATGAGAGGAGGAAGCAAATAAAAAGTATATTTGAGAATAAACCTCGTCCGAAAGTAAAAGGATTTGAATCAAAAAGATCTTCATGGGTTAAAAAGTTTGAAGATAAATATGGAACAAAAATAACAGATAAAGATTTTATCACAAAAAATATTATTTCAGAAACTGGTAGAGAAAAAATAATTAACAAAGGTAAAGGAGCTTTTTTCAGTTCAGGATCTCGTCCCAATCAAACACCATTTTCATGGGGATTATCTCGTTTAGCATCTGTAATAATGGGAGGACCAGCAAGAAAGGTAGATCAAAAAATATGGGATGAGTATAAAATAAAAAAAAAAAATAAATGATAAATATATGGCTTCATTTCATACAAAAACTTTTTCAAAACACGATGATTATATGACACCAAAATATGCTTGGGAAAATATACAACAATTTATTCCAAAAGATAAAGTTATATGGGAAGCATTTTATGGGGATGGGCAATCAGGAAAAGATTTAGAAGATTTAGGATTTAATGTTATTCATAAAGATGAAGATTTTTATGAAAATAATTTTGGAGATATTATAATAAGTAATCCACCATTTTCAGATGTAAAAAATATAATGCCGAGATTAAAAGAATTAGATAAACCTTTTATTTTAATTATGCCTTGTAGTAAAATATGTACATCATATATGAGAGAATATTTTAAAGATGATAAAAGATTACAAATAATAATTCCAAGAAAAAGAATTCATTTTTCTAAACAAATAAATGGAGTAGTTCCTGAAAACTGGAAAAATCAATGTAATTTTGATTGTTTTTATTATTGTTATAAAATGAATTTAGAAAAAGATATAACATGGTTAGAATAAAATATATTATATAATAAATGTATGATGAAATAGTTGAAATAAATATGACTATATATCGTGGAATTAAATATGTGATGGAATGTGTAGATCTTTTATACAATCTAACTCGTGCATAGATAATTTAGAAGGCATATTTTTATTAGTAGTATTAAATTTTTCTGACATTTTTAATATCCAATAAGTTTCTCTTTTTTCTAATTCTTTTTTTGTTTCACAAGGATATTCTTCTAATAAATGAATATTATAATCACCATTAAATATTACTTCTGCTGAACCTCTAAAATTTCGTGGTTTATTATTTAATCCCATAAAACCTCTGTAATCTGTTTCATGTTTACTTAATCTAACATTTAATGGTTGAATAGTATGTCCAATATAAACATCTTTAGAAATATTATCTTTAATACAATAAATTTTTCCACTTGAGTAATCATATTTTGTCATATTATATATATAAGACAGAAAATAATTTTCATAAATTAAACTAATCGAATGAGATTTTGAATGTTCCTCGTTTAAAATTAAATCCAATATTAGAACTTTTTTTAATTTCTTCTTTTTGATCTAATAAATCTTTAGTTTCATCAGTTAATGTACACATAATATTTTTATCATATTTTTCATTAATAAAATTTATTGCTCTTCTAACTGAACTAATATCTCCATATTGTGATATAAATTCAGCATCATCAATAACCTCTTGAATATTATTATATAATGATCTATCTATATTATATCCATTTTTATGTAAAGCAATAATTTTTTTAGCTTTAATAATTATATCATTTTTTTCTTTAATTGATAATGTTTTAATTGGATTTTCATTTTCTAAAAATGATAAATCATAATCATCCCAATAATTATATAATATTTTAACAATATCATATCTAGTTAATTTTAAATCTATATCAGGGATATTAAAATCTTGAATAACTTTAACTAAATCTTTTTTAGAATAAGAATCATGTATCCTCATTTATTATTATATACTAATAAAAAAAATATTAATAATATACATAATGAAAGTTGTGATAAAAAAATCTGATAAAGCAGGTAAGAAATTAATGGCTACATTCACAAAAGATAATGGTAGAACTAAAACAACATATTTTGGAAGTGCTGGGATGGATGACTATACATTAACAAAAGATAAAGAACAAAGGGCAAGATATAGACAAAGACATAAAAAAGATTTACAAACTAAAGATCCAACAAGAGCAGGATATTTATCATATTATATATTATGGGGTGATTCAACAAGTAGACAAGAAAATATTAGAAGTTATAAAAAGAGATTTAATTTATCATAAATAATATGAATAAAAAAATAATAAATAATTTAGATATATTTTTATGTATATTAAATATAAAAATGGATTATAATTCTAATGTTTTAAATCTTAATAGACAAATAGAACAACTTAATCTTGAGAGTAGATTAAAACAAGAACAAAAAGTTTCTGAAGCAAGGGCAAATGTGGAAGCATTAAAAAAAGGAGAACCAGTAGAAGAAACACAAACAGCAGGTGAAACAGCATTTGGAATTGTTGCAGGTAAAGGAAAACCTCTTGAAGCAGTAGGAAAAGTGATAAAAGGAGCTCCAAAAGCAATTGATGAAGGATTAAATATTGCTTCAGACCTTATAGATCCAAGTGATTCAGTTTTTAGAAATTTAAAAGGTACATATCCAACAAGCACAATTGAAGATGTAGTTAATTCATTAAAAGGTGATGTTGCTGTTGGAAAAACTATTGCTGAAAGATCTGCTAAATATGGTCGTCTCGGAGTGGCAGGAACAGTTGCAAGTTTAGGACAAGGATTATATGATGTTGTTTCAGATATAGATCAAGGAAAAATTGTTGGTAAAAATGCTGATGAAAGAAGATCTAATATTTTAGGTATTGCTTCAGGAACATTAGAAGGATTGGGAACTGCTCTCGATATATCCGGAGTCGGCGCGCCGATCGGGGTTGCCTTCAATATCTTAGGAGGATTAGCTGGAATTGCTGGAGGTGTTGAAGATATTATTGGTGAAGCACAAGAACCTAAACAAGCAGAACAAAAATTAAAAACTGAAGAACAAGTTAAAGCCCCTCAACAGAAATTATTAGCAGTTCAAGATATTGGATCAACTGGTGCTATAGTTAAACAAGCACAAGGATAATTAAACTAACCCTGCTCTTATTTTTAAATTAAAAATATATTTATAACATAAAGCATCTGATAAAGTATAAAATCTTTTATAAGTTTTTTTACTATTACATGTTTTTGAAAAAATCCATTTTTTTTTACAGTCTTTTTGATTTTTTAAAAATATATTTTTATGACCTATTTTATTATTACTAAACTCTCCTCTATTATTACAATTTTCTAAACTAGTAACCCACCTTAAGTTTTCTAATCTATTATCATCTCTTATTCTATTTACATGATCCACTTGTGGTTTATTTTCAGGATTAGGAATAAAATTTATAGCAACTAATCTATGAATTTTAAATTGTTTTTTTCCTTTTTCATTAAATAAATCAATAAGTAAATATCCTAATTTTGTT
>Ga0070754_10002946_pt1 | contig 12263 bp, 29 predicted proteins | sample VirMetDEL_Sep_01_FD_75181 | JGI IMG/M metagenome (GOLD analysis project Ga0070754, IMG submission 75181) | Aqueous microbial communities from the Delaware River and Bay under freshwater to marine salinity gradient to study organic matter... | ecosystem: Environmental > Aquatic > Marine >... | reverse complement strand
GGCATCAGCGTTGGCGAAACTAGCGGCCTTGGGTTTGACGGCTGACGAGGTTGCCGCTGTCGTTGGGTAGGTGACTACCCGGTAAGTCCCACAATCGAATAACCGCAAGCGATTCAACCCCCGCATGTGTGAGGTGCGGGGGTTTACTCATACCCAGATTGGATAAGTAGTGGTTGATTTTGACGTAACGACAGATGTTGTGGAGGATTTGTCGTTTGGTTCCACCGTGTCCGGTGTGGGTCAGGTCAACGCTCCCGACTCAACAAACTGGGACTGCGCCATCGGTGACCTCACCTTCCTCCTCGCCACAAGCGAGCGGAACCCGTTCGTTCGGGAAACCGCTGACTTCCGTCGGCAACGTATCGACACGGAACGTAACCCTGGCGAGCAGTCCCTTGACTCTGGTTACTGGATTCGCTCGCAGTCATCTTGGCATTACGGCACTGGTTTGACATCGGCTGAACCGTTAGAGGTGAATGACGAGGAGGCACAGTTCCGTTACCGTCAGGGTGGTGGTGTTGACCCGTGGACACCGGGACAGATTTCTTTGCTGAAGGCTTCGGAGAATGTGCATTCTTCTTCTGCTTCCAGCATGAGTGTCCTTGGTGTCCAGACTGGTGTGTTGTTCCGTGAGGATTCCACACTCACCTACATCACGAACGCTGGTTCCGCTTCTACTGTCACTTGGGGTGGGTCGGGAACTATTGGTTCGATGACCGACACTGGTCAATACTATCTAGTGTCGAATGCTACTGGCATTTATCGTGGCGATCTACCTAGCGGCACTGGCACGTTGATCTACAACAACAAGTCCACTCCAACGTACACGAGGATTCGTTGGGTTAAGAACCGTGTCATGTACGCCGATGGTGTGGACATTCACGAGATCACCGACCTTACCCCTAGTTCCGCGACGCTACCGACTGAATTGTTTTCGCACCCGAATAGTGGGTGGGTGTGGACGGATTTCTCTGACGGGCCTACGAGTATTTACGCTAGTGGCTACAGCCTGGAAAATTCCGCTATTTACCGTATCGGTGTCGCTACTACTACGACGACTACTACGTTGTCTGTGCCTACGATTGTCGCGGAGATGCCTCGCGGTGAGAATGTTATCTCCATGTACTCGTATGTTGGGTCTTTCCTAATTATTGGGACGACTAGCGGTGTGCGTGTGGCGCAGATTAATGACGATGGTTCGCTAACTATCGGTCCTTTGGTTGTTTCCGCTGCTGCGGTTGATGACGTTGTTGCTTTTGGTTCTTACGTTTATGTCACGGTTAGGGATAAGGGTCGGGCTGGTGACCGCGTGGACCGCCCTGGCTTGTACCGGATTGATCTTGGCCAGAACATTAACAACACTACTCTTGATTTCGCTCATGCTGCTGACTTGTATACGCCAACCGCGTTGGATGGTGACTGCGTTAGCGTCACTACTTCTGGGGATAAAATCTGGTATGCGGTTACTGGCACGGATGGTGGTGTCTTCAAGGAGTCTGACTCGTACCTTGACGAGGGCTGGTTTGAGACTGGTCGCATCCGTTTGGGTACGGTGGAGAAGAAGGGTTGGCGTGATCTTCGCCTGTTGACGCAGGAGAATATCGACGGGACTGTCACCGCGTATGCTTCCACTACCGATATTGGTTCCCCTTCTTCGTGGACTGAGGTCATTACCGCTGGTGGTGACAACAGCGATATCACTGGCAAGTTGAACAGTGCAGCACCTGAGCCTGCATCTAACTTGTTCCTTGGTTTCCGTTTGCGCACTGATGCTACATGCTTGTGTCCAGCGCAGTTGATCGGCTACCAGTTGCGTGCAGTCCCGGCTCCTTCCCGAACGAGGTTGTTGTCGGTTCCGATCATGTTGTTTGATTATATCACTGACCGTAAGGGCATGAAGATCGGTCGCACTGGGTTTGCTTGGGATACTTTGCAGAAGTTGCAGGAGTTGGAAGAGAACGCTGTGGTGGTGCAGTGGCGTGACTTCACTACTGGTGAGGCTGCCACGGTGTATGTGGAGCGGGTGTCTTTCACTCGTTTGACTCCTCCGACTAATCGTGTCAGTGGTGTTGGCGGTGTCGCCACGGTTCTCCTTCGGATTGTGTGATGTTTGTTGATGTCGCTAATGCTTGGCTTGATTTAGTTATTGCTGTTGGTGCGGTGGGTGCTTTGGTGTATGGCATTTATCGTTGGGCTAACCGTAGTTTAGAGCGGCGCATCATTCAAGAGATTAAGGATGCCACCTATCAGATTCAACCAAAGACTAATGGTGGTTTTTCTCTGTCTGATTTGCACAATAAAATTGATTCTTTGAGTGTGGATATTACCATCCTGAAGAACGCTGTCCTTGAGTTAGAGGACGATGTGGACAAACTAGAGCAAGATGTGGAGGGACTGTTGTGATGTGGTCTATTGGTTTCTGGCGCGGGGCGGCAGAACGAGCGATCAAGACGGCAGCGCAAGCGGGGCTTGCGTTCTTTATAGTGGGAGAAACGGGAGTTGCTGACGTTGATTGGGCGACGATCGGTGGCGTGGCGGCGGTTGCCGCGATTGCGAGTTTTCTCACAAGCCTTGCTTCGGCACCGTTCGGTCCTGAGAATACGCCTTCGCTGGTGTGGGACGGAGATGTTGTAGATGGCTAAGTTGGTTCCTGGTGGGGTGAAACTCCGCAGTCAGGTTGACCGGAAGTGGCCTAGGCGTGACCGGAAATCGGACGGTTGGATTGGGGATCGTGCCCATTCTGCCCGTAAGTCGGATCATAACCCTGACAAGAATGGTTGGGTTCATGCTCTGGATATTGATGAGAACATGGGCAAGAAGGGTGTGTGGCGTAATGGTCGTAATGCCCGTAAGTTGGCTAACCAATTGAGGTTGTATGCTGCTTCGTCTTTGCCTGGGCATGAACGTGTGAAGTATGTGGTGTATGAGGGTAGGCTTACCTCAGGTACTTACCGTTCCACATGGTGGAAGTGGCGAAAGGGACAATGGGGACATTACCATCATATCCACATATCTTTCACAAAGCATGCCGAAACGGACAAAAAGGTATGGCCTCTTCCTATTTTGGCTACTAGCCGGGAACAGGCAAAAATCTGGCAACGGAACTTGGATAGAGGGTCCGTCGTGACTTAGCCTAAAACCCCCAATTTAACCCCCCGAAATTGGCCTTTTAAGGGCCGTAGACGGCTTAGAATTAGCCCCCTGACCATATATGGTTGGGGGGCTTTTTCGTTGTCTCTATGACTCTTACAGGGATTTGTTGTTTCCCCAAACAAACCCCTAAAAACCTACCCCTAGGTCGCTCGCCTAAGGCTCGCTCCCTGCCGGAACCCTGAAAAAGAGAAATGCCCCCCTACCCCCCACGATTTCAAGATCGTAGCAGGTAGGAGAAACATCCCCTTCAGGACCGGCACTTGCCGTCGCCCGTCAAATGGAGTTTCTGCCCCACGCTCTCGCGCAACAGCAACACTACCACACGCCGCATCCTTGACAAGTGGGCGTGTCGTGTGCATAATCCAGCCTCATGGATAAACAACCCGACTATCTGAGCCACAGTCAACTGACATCGTGGCTGCAATGCGGAGAGAAGTACCGGCTCACCAAGATCGTGGGCGTGCAGGAAGACCCAGCCTGGTACTTCGTCGGTGGCACAAGCGTTCACAGTGCCGCAGATGCTATCGACCACCAACTCCTCAAGGAGCAGGCGTGAGTCAAGCAGCATACGATGCCGGTCTAGCAGCGTTCCGTGAAGCGTTCGCCGCTGAAGAAGCCAAAGCACCCGAAGGCCCATGGAGAGCCGGGGGTAGGGCAACCAAGAAGTTCCCCAACAAGGAAGATAAGTCTTGGTGGATGGCTGAAGGCCCAACCATGGTGCATAACTACTACAACTGGCGGCAACAAAACCCCAACCTAGATATCTGGCACACCCCTGAAGGAGTACCAGCCATCGAACTAGGTGTGGTGGTGAACCTGCCAGGTGGTGTGACACTGAAGTCCTACATTGACCGCGTGTTTGTGGACAAGGCCACAGGCCAGACCATGATCGTGGACCTGAAGACAGGTAAACCACCGAAGGGTGGCTTGCAGTTAGCCGTGTACCGTCTTGCTCTACAAGAGCAGTTCGGTGAGTCGCCCGACTACGGCGCATTCTGGATGGCTAGGGAAGGCACGCTGGATAAGGTCTACAACCTTGGCGAGTACCCACTGCCGATGGTGCAACGCTGGATGCGTGATGTTAAGAAAGCCATCGACATGCAGATATTCGTTCCCACAATTTCCATGCTGTGTGACTATTGTGGTGTCCGTAAGTTCTGCTATGCTCACGGAGCAACTGAATACATCCCTCAATTTGATAGTGATTTGGAGAAGCAATGAGTAGTGAACCGATGCACAAGTTGACAGTCAAGGTCGGAGATGCTTTGCGTACCGTCCAGGCTGACACACATGACGAGTTCGTTGATCAGTTGGAGATGGCTAAGGCAGACCTGCAAGCCTGCTACGACCTGCTGACTTTGGCTAAGGCTGTAGGTAATGTCGCACAAACACCAGCCCCGGCTACCACTGCGACCGCAGCACCTTCCGCTCCTGCCTCATTCTCAGCAGCCGCAGCAAAGCAGTGCATGCATGGCGAGATGGTCGCTAGGACTGGCAGTGGTGCGAAGGGACCGTGGAAGGGTTGGTTCTGCCCATCACCTAAGGGCACACCAGATCAGTGTTCACCTGATTTCGTGAACCGTGGCACACCGGAGTGGAATAACTTCCCAGCATGAGACTACTTGATAGGGCTATCCGCCACATAGATCAAGGCAAAACGGTCATACCTATTCCGTTCAAGTCTTGGTCGGATAGCCATATCTCTATACGCCGTGGTGAGGTCAGCATGATCGCTGGCCCACCCGGTGCTGGGAAATCCACGGTCGCTTTGGCTATCGCCATGCAAGCACAAGTTCCCACTTTGTATGCCAGTGCCGACAGTCACGAGTCCACTATGGCTATCCGATCTTTGGCTATGTGTACGGGCATTCAGCAGAGTGTGATTGAAGAGCGCATAGAAAGCGAACCTGAGTGGGCTTCAGCCATGTTGAAGGAAAACGCTGGTCACATCCGGTGGATGTTCGATGCGTCACCCACGTTGGCTGATCTTGAAGATGAAATCAATGTGTATCGTGAGTTGATGGGTGAGAACCCTGCCTTGGTGGTTGTTGATAATGCCGTGGATGTGACTCACGATAGTGGTGACGAGTTCAGTTCGCTCAGGTCATTGATGCGTGAGGTGAAGTGGTGGAGCCGTGACACTGGGGCTGCATTCCTTATCTTGCACCACACATCTGAAGGGTACGAGGGTTACCCGTGTCCTCCACGCTCGTCACTGCATGGCAAGATCGCCCAGGTTCCTAGCCTCGTGGTCACATTGTCGTCCGATCAACCGAACATGATGGCAGCCGCAGCGGTCAAGAACCGTTACGGTCCTGCTGACGGGTCAGGTCAGACTGCTGTGTGGATGGACTACCATCCGGCTACCATGCAGATTAAGGACATAGACTGATGAGTACATACAACAAGGTCAAGGGTACTAAGTTTGAGACAGACCTAGAGAACTACCTTAACGAGTCGGGGGTCAAGGGTCGCAGGCTACCTCGTGCCGGGTCGAAAGATATCGGTGACGTATCGCTCACCCTGAAAGATTTCACTATCGTGATTGAAGCCAAGAACGTCAAGAAGCAAGACATGGCTGAATGGTTACGTCAGGCAGACGTAGAGTCATGCAATTATGAAATGAAATATGGTGTGCCTACTGTCCCTGTCGTGGCAACTAAAACCCGGCAGAAGGGGATCGGTGAGGCCAGGGTGACGATGACGCTGGACACTTTGCTGGATCTGTTGAGGCTAGGCAAGATCACATGATTATTGATCTAGAGCCTTGGGAGTACGAACATGTTAACCGTGTGGGCATAGGAAGATACACGGCAAACTGGGAAAAACAAGACGCTGCTTACTACGACAAGTCGCGCATGCAAGACGAGAGAACAGCGCAGGTTGCGGCAGCCGCATGCGAGTTAGCGGTTGCTAAGTACACAAATCAATACTGGTCTGGCTCAGTTTGGTCTAAAGATTCTCACGAAAAATATAAAAGAAGTGCCGACGTTGGCTACAACATAGAAGTTCGCAGAGTTAGGACAAGGAATAGCGTTGCTGTGCGGCAAAAAGATTTAGGCCGTTGCCTTTATCTTTGGGCTGCACGAGCGATAGAACCTGAGTTGAAAGAAGTTGAACTTTTAGGACACATAGATTATGACCAAGCCTGGAATCTTGCTGAAGAAATCCAGTTCCAGGGCACAAGATACCTGCCGCTTGATAGACTTAACTCACCATGACCGAAGCGCAGTTCGATATCTGGCCCGTACTAGAACACTACGGATGGGAACTGCCTTCACCTCGCGGATCTTGGCAGTCAGTCAAATGCCAAATTCACAATGACACGCACGCCTCATGTCGCGTAAGTTACGATGCAGGTAGAGTAAAATGTCTAGCATGTGACTTCAAAGGCGATGCCATACAAGTTGTCCAACACTACGAAGGGTTGAGTTACAAAGATGCTGTCAACAGATGCGAAGAAATCTCTGAAAGAGGCAGCGGAAACGTACTACAATCAGGTCGTAGACATTCAAGACTACCTTCTAGGTCGCGGAATCGACGGGTACGCAACTCGTACACACCGCCTAGGCTACGTCAAAGACCCGGTGATAGGCCATGAAGCCTACAAAGGTAGACTATCCATACCCTATCTCACACCCAGCGGCCTCGCAGACTTACGCTTTCGATCCATCAACCCAGACGACTCACCTAAATATCTTTCCCGCCCTGGTGCGGAACAACACATCTATAACGTGCTGGCATTCCAAGAAGACTCCGACATTATCTGCATTTGCGAAGGAGAGATCGACACTATCATCATGCACAGCATGGTCAAGATCCCTGCCGTTGGGATGCCTGGGTCTAACGGTTGGAAAAACTGGTATGCCCGTGCGTTCAGCGACTACAGGAAAGTTCTTGTTCTCACTGATGGTGACTCATCAGGGCACGAGATGGGTAAGAAGATCATGCAAGCGATAGATGTAGCAGTGATTGTGTCTATGCCAGACGGCATGGATGTGAACGAAGTGTTCCTAGCGGAAGGTGAAGAAGGCATGAGAAAGAGGGTGGGTTTGTAGTGGACACTTGGATGTGGTACGCAATGTGGACCCTGGCTGGTATCATCACTGGCATGGGCATCATCGCTCTGACTATGTGGGCCACCGCTGAGTTGGACGAACGCAAATGGCGAAAGCGCATGAGCGAGATTGCAAGCGAGGGGTTTGATCGTGGATGATGCCACCGCACGATTGGGAGATGCTGCTGCTCTCTCTGACTTCCTTGGGTATACGAATCGAAAGCCAGAACAGGCAGACAGGGAAGATAACACTGTCGGTATACCCATTGCCCCGCCAATACATAAAGGGTACGGGGTAACCACTGACGAACTAGCCGAAGCGCAACGCAGGTTCACGAACTATGCACGGTTGCGTATCTTGGGTACAGGTAACCGTGAGTATTCCCGTGGCAGCAAGCAAGCCTTTGAAGACATGCACTTACACCGCCTGATTGATGAGTTACGGGACGAGATTGCAGATGCCGTGAACTATCTGACCTTTCTGGATATTCAATTGTCTAGGTGGAAATCCACATTGGAGGAAAAGTTGTGAAGCGAGTATGGGTCGTCAGCGACTTACAGGTTCCATTCCACGACAAGCGTGCGACTGCTGCCTTGGCTCAGTGTATCGCTGACATGAAGAGCAAGAACGATATCGTTATCAGTATCGGTGACGAGATGGACTTCCAAACTATCTCACGCTGGTCGGCTGGTACACCGCTAGAACATGAACGCTCTATCGGTCGTGATCGTGACACTACAGTTCAGGTTCTCAAGGACTTACAGATCCAGCACGTTATCCGCAGTAACCACACCGACAGGCTGTACAATCAGGTGATGCGCCGACTGCCTGGTCTGCTTGGTTTACCTGAGATAGAGATACAAAACTTCCTGCGGCTACCTGAGAACAAGATCACTTACCATGAGCAGGCTTTCCGTTTCGCCCCTGGCTGGGTGGCTATGCATGGTGATGAAGCAGGTGTCTCGCAGATAAGTGGGCAGACAGCGGCAGGACTCACGAAGAAGGTCGGTTTATCTGTGGTCTGTGGTCACACTCACCGTCTAGGTTTGCAGCCACACACGACAAGCGTGAACGGTCGCATCACCCGTACCCTTTATGGGTTTGAGGTGGGCAACCTTATGGATATGCGTCAAGCGAAGTACGCTAAGACCCACAATTGGCAGCAGGGATTCGGTATCCTGTATGTGGACGGCAATAATGTTTACCCACAACCTATCCCCATTGAGAAGAAATCTTTCATGGTGGAAGGTAAGGTGTATTCGTGGTAGACGAAACACCTGAGATCACCACTCAGGACTTGCGTATCGCCAAGCAAGGTGCGTTGAGTGCTTACCGTTCTGGTCGTGGTCTTGTCACCGTCGATGACATGGTAGGTGAGGCTAACCTGTGGATGGTGAAACACTTGGATAAGGTGGTTCACTGGCGAACACAGGGCAGACACGGGCAGAACAAGTTACGTCACGCTGTACGTCAACGTTGCCTAACTGTGATCGCTAAAGAGCGTCGTATCCGTTCTGGTCTACAGCCAGGTGACATTTTCTATTACACTCCAGCCATGATCCGTGAGTTACTGCCTGATATTTGGGATGAAGACGACTGGGTTAGTGCCAGCACGAACAACGCTGAAGAAATCAGAAACCCATCACGCCCAGCAGAAGGTAACAACAGGTTAGCGATGGTTGCTGATGTGCGTTCATCTTTCTACACCCTCTCAGAGAAAGATCAGAACTTCCTTGAAGACTTCTACCGTGACGGTGGTATCACATCTGATATCATGGCAGCACGACTAGAAGTTACAGAGCGCACTGTCCGTCGTCGTGACGACAGGATTATGGAGAAGATGGTGGAGCGTCTTGGTGGTGAGCCTCCGTGGACTCGTTAGATTTATTCCCACACACATCACATATCATCATGCCACGCCACTCAGAGTAGACACATTGGTGAGTCATTCTGGCCTCGTTTCGTCACCGTAACGATCCCTGGCAGGCCAATCGAAACGTGCCGGAATAGACGGTGCATCTGCAAGATCACCATGACTGTGCGTACTGATGATCACATCGTAGGCGTGGGCTGGAGGGATATGGTTACCACATTCAATCCATTCCGCCTCAACACTGTTCTCCCCCACCAGTTCTATCCACACTGTCTGCTTATCTAACTCCAGCGTGATGCTGTTGGGCACGTTGTAACGGTTCAGCCATCCTGCCAGGGTGCGAACATCCTCAACAGTGCGCAGTGGTGCTTTCGCCACAACCCACCCCGTTAGTTCTATTTCGTCTGACATGGTTCTCCTTCGCAACAGTTATCTTTGTAGTGGCAGGTTGGGCAGAGCCAACGGTAGTACGTTCCATCATACTCTGTGCCGCACCAAAAGCATTCAATCATGGAGCCGTTCACCCACAACATGCTGACAGAAACAATCCGTGCATTCACTGTGGAAAAACTTAGCCTGCTCGTATGATGTTTCAGCGGCACGCTTTTGCCCACTCTCAGCGAGCATGCGTGCGTTAGCGTTCATGTCACCACCAACACTACAGGGTATACATATCATCGTTTCTCTCCAAAGGGTCAGGCCCATCGGCAGGGCAGGGTACTGTCACTACTGCGCCACAGGATATGCACACACCGTCAAGTAGGTACATCCCAGGCTCTTGTGTGTCGCCATCAAAGATGGCTGCGATAAGAAACATATCCGAACCACACGGGCACACGAAAGTGGGCATGCCACGGTAATCGGATGGGTTGTACACTCGTTGCAGATGTCGCATCCAAGGTAGAGGGTGCGAAAAACCCTTATTTTTCAAGGGTTTTTTGGGTTTCCTAAATATGTTCATCAGCAGTCCTTGATTTTCTTGCCGATTGTGAGTGCATGTTTACTGCTCCAATGGTGTCTACCTTCCAAACCTTTCTTCTTAGGGTAAGGGTCAACCATCACAAAAGCAATCTCCCACTGCACATACTTTGGTGCTTTGTATGGTCGAACACCCACCCACTCAGGGTAATCGGCACGCTCTGCGTACACATCCCAAGTAGACTGGACGGTCTGCACTATGCCGCTCCCGTATGGTCCATCCTTTCGCCAACCAAAATTCGATTCCCTTTTCGCTACGCAAGTTAGAAACTTATCAGCCTTCTTGCTGTAGTGGTAGCCACGATACTCTGGTGGATCAAAGTCAGACTGCCCCATCAGTGCGGCAGTCATCACTAAAGCCTCAATCATCAGAACCCCTTGTAAGTTTAGTTATCATCGCTTGCATTGGCTCAGGGCCAGGGCTTACGATCTCCTTCCCTATTGCTTTCGTTGCCTGGTGTTTGCTTTCGTATGGACCGAACGTGAACCACCCTAGCCTAGCGTCACGAGCCAAAACAACCCAAGTGTCTCTCTTACTCAGGCCATCATAGACGGTTTGAATTACCTCCCGTGATAGGGTATCCACATCCTCCCATTCCTGGTCCAGCAGAGCCGTTACAGCCCTGATTTCGGTGGCTCTAGGCCGCATGATCCCTCCTCCTGAATTTGGCACGCAACTTTTGCCTGTCAGTTGCTGTCGTTGCTGCCCAAAAACCCTGCGATTCATTCCAAATAGAATATTCCAGGCATTCAGAATAAATAGGACATTCGTGACATATCTTTCTGAGTTGTGGATTGTAGGCCAGTGCTTCTGTCTGATCCACAAAGAACAGTTCGGTATCTATCCCCTTACAAGCAGCAGCCTGCCACTCAACCTCGTCATACCTCACTGATCTCAACCTCCAATATGCCATCTTGATCCACTAACCACTGCGCCAACTCTTTAGGGTCGGAGAAGTGATAGTAGTCAGGGTTGTAACCACCAAAGACAGCCACTTGATAGCGCATTAGAAGTCCTCCAATGCCTTCGCAATCTCTGGTATGTCATCGGGCTGGTAGCCCAGTAGTTCTACGGCAGTGTCAGCGTACTGCTGGCTGCCAGGATCAACGTAGGGCCACGGCTTGATGTTGTAGCCCTTGTACTTTGCGTAGCGCAGATACATGGCACGACCAACTAACTGTGTCACATATGTGCGTTCCATTTCCTCATTCATACTTCCTCCACCCTAACTGTTTTGCCTTAGTCACTTCTTTCCATTCCCTTTCTTAGTTTCCTCTTCAATCATCTCCTCAATGCAAGTATCGCACACTGGATCTTCATCAAGCCACAACTCAAACTTCTCCCACAAGTTGAAACTCACCGCTGCGATACCACCAAGCAACTCTGCTTTATCCAAGAACACCTCCATCTTAGCATTACGATGCTCGTCTTTGCCCTTGTTATCCATCAGCCACTCAAGGTGAGAGCGGGTAGCAGCAACCAATGCTGCATGAATGGACATCATTTCGTTTGCATTCAAGACAAGCGAAACCACAGGTTCGCCATTTCTTTCTTCGTATATTGAGAACTCCATTACTTTACCTCCATGTTGTAGATGTGTTGTATCTTGCTACATTCGTCGCACACGAAAACCCGTTGATTCATAAGAAGTTTTTCACACTCCAAGCATCGGTGTGTGTCGTCAAGAATCATTACCATGCCATCCTTTCACTGATCTTTGCACTCAACTCAGCAACATCATACGGTGAGTACGGTGGTTGTTCCTGTCCAGGGTAACCGAAAGCCCTAGAGATGTGATCTTCTAGTGCTTCTTCGATGATGCTTAGTTCTTTGTCGCTGAACACGAACGTGAACTTGTCGCTCATGCTAGTCAACCCCAAACGTATCTGCATAACGCATGATGTCGTCCACCATGCAGTCAGAACACTTAGAGAACTGTGGATAGGGGCTGTCGTAGGTGCGCGTGAACTGCGTCTTGCACCGCTGACAGGTGTAGGTGTATTCGGTCATGCTGTCTCCTCTAAAAAGTCTCCGCATTGGAAGCACCAAAGCGTTTGGTCGGTGAGGCTAAAGGGCCTTGCGTATGGGTGTTGGCAGTCGCTCATGCTTCCTCCTTCTTATGACACTTACATTCACAGATCAGATACTTACCATTCCCATAGCACCTATCATGCTCCTGCTCCTGGCCTGTCCTCTTCTT
>Ga0070754_10002940_pt1 | contig 12281 bp, 14 predicted proteins | sample VirMetDEL_Sep_01_FD_75181 | JGI IMG/M metagenome (GOLD analysis project Ga0070754, IMG submission 75181) | Aqueous microbial communities from the Delaware River and Bay under freshwater to marine salinity gradient to study organic matter... | ecosystem: Environmental > Aquatic > Marine >... | reverse complement strand
TAGTACCGATAAACTTACCGTCATCACTACCTTGACCTTTTGTATTGGCAGTAGCAACAACATTGAAACCATGAGCAGGTTTTACAAATCTGTTAATCTTTTTAACAAAGACACCAGAGCCTTCAAGTATCGGTTGAAGACACATGATTTTGTTAGAGGCAAGGTCAATCTCATCTAACAATAAGACAGCGCCTCTTTCCATGGCTTCGATTACAGGACCATTCTGCCAAACAGTTTGGCCATCTTTAAGTCTGTAACCACCAAGTAAATCATCTTCATCAGTTTCGATTGTGATGTTTACTCTGATTAATTCTCTTTTGTTTTCAGCACACGCTTGGGTTACACCCATAGTCTTACCGTTACCAGAAAGACCTGTGATAAAAACAGGATAAAACATTTTAGACCTGATAATTGATTTAACATCAGGATAGTTACCGAACGAAACAAAGACAGGGTCTTTTTTTGGTACGATATCACCTGTTAGTGAAGACACTACATAAGCAGCTTCTGATACAGTTTCAGTTTCAGGTGCTTTAGTAGTCAAAACTTTTTCAGCTTCGCCTTTAGATTCAACTTTAACATCTGTAGCGAAATCTCCCTCACTAGGTAATTTGAATAATGATTTACCAATTTTGAAATCGGCATTTTTGATTAGCCATTGTGGTGCATATTTGCAACCAAAATTGGCGTTGGCTTCTTTTAATTGAGCCGTAGTTAATTCGTTTGAACCAAACTTTTTGATTGCATAGTCAACGAACTCTTGTTGTTTAGTGTTTAGCATAGTGTTTATGTCCTTCTTCATTGTTAATATAGGTATATTATACAGGCCTTTTTTGTAAAAGGCAAGCGTTATATACGATTTTTTTCACTTTTTTTTCGTTACCAGGTAACGGTTTTGGAACTATTATCAAATTAATTGCCATTTTTATGCAACCTCCTTGATAAATTTGTTTAAAACTACTCTGGAAACCAATCGATTCGCCATTGATTTACCAAAGATTCTTTTTAACTCTGACGGTGTTCCTTTCTTAACTTCAACATTACCCATATCAAAGCTTTCTACAGCAAGTTTTTTACCATCAAGGATAAAGAATTTATTATAACCATCAGCATTGACAGCTATTGCTTTATCTCTAGTTAATTCTTTTCTTAATTTGTTATACTGATTAATCTTATCAGAATAGTCTTTATAGTTATCGATATACTTTTCAATATCCCATCTTTTAACTCTTTTGATTACATAGAAACCAATCACATTACATTTGTGTTCTTTTTGTAAATGAGTTAATAAGTTATTTGTAAAATTGTGGTAATCACCTACAAACTTTGATTTACCAATCTGATAAACTTTTTGTCTGTAGTATTCTTCATCATCATATTCAGACTTCTCTGAACCAAAAATCTTACCTCTTGGAGAGTTACCAGAACCATCTGTAAGTGTAATAAATGTCATCTTCTCAATACCATATTTTTTTCTAAACATTGGTATCAATTTGTCCATGTAAATAAGTGACTCATTCAATGGTGTATTACCAAGATAATATTTGCCTGGTATACCATAATTATTAGAAGCTGCTAATGCGTCAGCGTCTTGGTCAAAAGCATTTCTTCTATTCCATGTGTATCTATCATCAAAATACATACCCATGTGAAATAAAGTTTTTAATGCAAGGTCAGCTTGCTTCTTATTCATTCTGTGAGATAAACAATTTACAAGGTGGAAATCTTCAAAGAACCAATCGCCATTTTTGTGACTAAAACCTTTAGTTGTTTTTTCTTCTTCATAACTACTTCTTTCACTAGTAAAGAAATAAACTTCAAAAGGTATATTAACTTTTCTACAAAATTCTACAAGGTTGATTAATTGTTTTACAGTATTAAATAATACATCTGACATTGAACCAGACCAATCAAGTAACATCATCATACCATGGTTTTTACCGTCAGGAATGATTGTCAATTTCTTAAAAATGTCCTCATTGTATTGATATTGTGGCAGTTTTAAAGGGTCAATAATACCAGTTTTATCTGTACTTGCTCTCTTATAAGCAGTAGCAGCTTTTTTCATTTCATTCTTTAACAAGATACATAACTGTTTTCTTGTTTTCTTTAGTAAACTTTTTAAATTCTCTATCAAGGTATTCAACATATGATTTAGTACCTGAATGATTTTTTAAAGATTCAACTTTGTATTTTTCCATATCAGAAAGGAAAGTTTTCCAAGATGTTAAGTTACCATCTTTACCAAGATTTGGAGTTGGTATCTTACCATATCTAAAACCTCTGGATTTCTTATCTTGCAATTCTTCTTGCTTTTGAGTAAATGAATCATCTGTAATTGATTTAAGTTTTTTCATACTACCGTCACCGCCAGCACCTTTAGCAAATCTATCTGATTCTTTAGCTTCGTTGGATTTAATATTTTCTTTTGATTGACCGTTATCACCAGATTGATTACTGTCTTTTTCATCATCTGCTTTTTGGTCACCAAAATTATTGTAGTCATTTAATTCATCAGCTTCATCATCTGATTCTTTAGTATCTGAACCATTGCCTTCGCCGTCACCGTCTTGTTGGTCATCTTCATCATCAAAATCATCTTCATCATCACCAAGGTCATAACTTTTAATAAGTGGATGACTATCAAAGTCTGGTAATTTTTGCATTTGTTCAACTTGTTCTTTTTGCCAATCAAGTAACTCTTTGGCTAAAACTAACACATCATCAAAAGTTTTTAATGCGTCAACTTTAGCCAACCATAAATTGTCTTCAGGAGTAAAAATGAAAGGCATTCTTTGTAATGATTTTGACCTTAAATTAATTTTGTCAATAATCATAAATTCTTTATTGATATCTTTACCAGAAATACCAAAGAAATTTTGTTTTTCTAGTATATCAAAACCATTCTGATAGTTTTTAACAACACCAGGATATTTTGCTTGAATAAGGTGGTCAATTCTACAATCTTCTAGTACATTGACATATGACCTTAATTCAGAGTCTTCAATGCCTTTCCATTGTGAATATGGAGTCCATAATGCGTGAGCACATTCATGTGCTATCAACATATCATAAACATCACCAGATTTTTCTTTAAATATAGGGAGAGTTAGGACACGGTTCTTAACATCAAAAGAAGCTGTCTTAACATTGTTGTGTTGAATTGTAATATTTTCGTTAGCAAGTAATTTTGCTAGATTAGATTTTACTTCTAAATTCATAGTGTTTGTGTCCTTTTTCATCATATACTGGATAGTATAAAGGAAAACAATCAATAAGTCAAGCCTATTTCTGCTTTTTTTTAAAATTAAAAAGCGAGTAAAATCAATGGTTTACGAATACACACAAAATAAAAGCGTGTTTGTCGCAGCTAAATTTTGATTATTTTCTCAAAATATCGTCTTCCGAACACTCGGAACCATATTGAATCTCCACGATTCGCAACGATTCGGTTGATTCGTTTGATAACATATGCCAATCACCTCTTTTAATATGTAAATTATCAAACATTTTATAGTGTCCTTGTAACTCGTAATCTGTGGATGCTTTATTGATAGTGTAAACTGTAGCTACACCAGATGAAATGAACCAATGTTCAGCTCTGTATTTGTGTTGTTGCATAGATAAAGACTTACCAGGTGCAACCACCAGTTCTTTTACCTTTACGACATCTTTGTCATTATGTAATACTCGGTAGTAACCCCATGGTCTCTCCGTGCGATTATCAGCCCATTTTTCAAGTATGCTAGATGATGAATTACTTTTAGAACCACCAACATTAAACTCAAAATCTATCCACTCCTCATCCATGAATAAGTCCATCTCAGGTATATTTTCGTCTGTTCTATCACCACCGTTTGCAAATATAATCTTTGCATGTGGATAAAATCTTTTAACTTTTAGAATTGCCTCACCAGCATGGTCTTCATGGTCAGCAAAGTTTATTACATTATCTACAGCTTTTAAATTCAATAATACTTGTTCTCTTTCATAATATGGTAAGAAAGACTTACCTTTTTTACGACTTAACCAATCATCTGAATTTAGGCCAACTATCAATACCTCACCTAATGCTTTGGCACATTTTAGGTATTCTAAATGTCCTGAATGTAGAGGGTCGAAACCACCGGTTACGATAACAACTCTGTGTTTCATCTGTTGTCACCGGAACCATGTATAGTTCCTTTTGATTTTCTGGTTGCTAATTTTTCTATATTAGCGCTTGCAATGTCGGATAACTTAATGTTAAAATCATTAGCCAATACAGCGATATACCAAAGGCAATCGCCAATTTCACTTTTGATTTCAGACACCAGTTTTTCATCTTTACTATCTGAGCCATCTCTTATTATCTTCTTTACTTTGTTCGCAACTTCGCCTGCTTCACCGGTCAGTCCCAATGTTGGGTAAATAATGGCCTGTTCTCTCGGATATATTGCCGTTGTTAAAGCGACCTTTTGGTACATATCCAGGTCGCTAATTTTCTTGTATTTATGATTTTCGTTTGTTACAGTACCTAATTCTAATTCTAGTTGTCCTTCACTCATGGTAATTATCTCCCTACCTGTGGTAAATATTTTGCTTTGGTTTCTTCCCATGACAAGAAAATAATATCATCATAGAAATGTGTTTCCTTTGAAACACGGTCTTGTTTCTTCAAACTAGCTATTCGTTTTCTAGCATATTTGGTCTTCCATAAATCTGTAAGTGCTTCAACTGAATTGTCAAATGCTCTTGTTAGACCTGTCGTATTAGTTTCTTCTCTTAAAAATTCTCTTGTATTTGTAAATAACTCACCAAAATAGATACCTCTGGCATGTTCAGACTTTTGTAGTTTCTTATCAATGCCTAGTTTACTATATGTAAATGCTCTGCTTCTATTTCTATGGTCTCTTTTATGAGGTTGGCCACTAGGTTTCTTTGCAACATACCATTCAAAGTATTTGTATGTATGGTTCTTCATTAACCATTGTTGTATCATGGTATTGGTTGTTTTCTCTGGTTCATATGATACCGAACCAGCAGTCCAACCCATTTTCTTCCAATGTTTTAGTCTATCATACTGTGATAATGGTATAGTTTTTGTCTTACCATATAGACTTGTTGTTGTTACACCAACTAGTTTATCTTTATATTGATGTTCCCATGTCTGTTCAACTGTATCTGATAAACATAGTAAAGCAAGTAGTTTACCACCAACCAGATTGTATCCAAGTGGTTGTATTGGTACAATTGTACTACCAATGCAAGTATGATTAATCATTCTTTGAGTTTTAGCTTCTCTCTCCCAACCAATATATTCATCTCTAGGTGTAAGGTCTAAAAAGTCACTACTCATACAGATAACACCTAGGTATTTCTGTGTTACTTTATCTCTAACTAAAAAGTTAAGATTTCTACCAATGTTTCTATTGTTTTTTTTTAGATAAAAATGTTCTCAATGCGTTCCAAACTTCAGAACCTTTAGCATTTGTATGTGATTGTACTTCAGCACCATCTGTCCAAACTAATTCTGGTTGTAAATTTAAGTATTCTTCGGGGTCATCTGGCAACCAAAAGTTATTCTTTACTTCTTGTATAACTGTTGCCTGTTCAGGTCTTACCATAGCAGGTTTATCATCAAAGAAACTATTTGTTTCTACTGTTGGATATCTAAACTTTACTTCCTGAAATTTTTGATAAAGTGTGTACTCTTGTACCGTCATAGCTGATACAAAGGTCAAATCTTTAATGATTGTTTGTTTTAATGTTTCTGTATCAATGTCTGGTATTTTAGACAAATCTGTATTGTCTTGCCAACTTTGCCATTGGTCATCTATCGACATATCTTTATTCCAACTGTAACTCATAATATAACTATCCTACACTAAAGTATTAAAAATGTCAAGCCTTATTCATTTTGGCTTCAGCTTCTTGGTATTTCTTAATTCTTTTTAACATCTTATCACGCTTTTTCATAGCTGCGTCAATCTTTAACTTACTTGCTCTTTCAGTAAAGTTTCTACCTAACATATGGTCATATTCATGTTGTACAATACGACTCATCATACCATCAAGTTTGGCTTCTTTTAGTTCGCCGTCTTCATCTGTATATTTTAAGGTAATCTTTCTTGGTCTTATAATGTTTAAAAACAAGAACGGATAAGTTAAACAACCCTCTTTCATCATTATAGTTTCTTCACTTGATTCTATAATCATAGGATTAAAACAAGATAACTTCATACCATTTTCTATTTGTGGATGACCACCAACTACAAACATATTAAAAGGTAAACCTACTTGGTTTGCTGATAGACCTATACCATGGTATTTTTCCATAGAGAAAAACATAGCTTCTGCTAATTCTTTTCTATCTTTAAATCCTTCATCTTTTAACATTTCGTCAACAAATGGTGCAATTGCATGGTTGACTCTAGGGTCGCTTGGTGGTATTAGTTTTAGTTCTTTCATGTTTGTTGTAACCTCGTAAAGTTTTTATATTTTTCATATTTAATAATATTAGTAAACTTGTCAAATAATATATCGCCTTTATGAGATATAATAAAGATGTTTTCTTTCTCAAATTGTTTGATAATTTTAAAGAAGTCGTCCATACCTTGACCATCTAAACTACTATCAAATATTTCATCTAACATTAATAGATTGGTATTTGTACTATTTTTCATCTTAGCGATTTGTCGCCAAGTAAAAAGTAAGGCCAAGTCAATTCTCATTTTCTCACCCTCACTAAAACTATTGTAATTAAAAGTATCTCTAAATCTACTTTTTATTGTTTCGTTAAATTCTTCATCTAAATTAAAGTTAACATAGAAATCCATAGATTGTAAATGTTGATTAATCAGCTGGTTCATAATAGGTAAATACTTCTTAATGATTTGCGCTTTAGCACCTTTGTCATTTAGTATTTCTCTTAATACATCCACATACTTTTTTTGTTCTTGTACTTTGTTTAGTTCTTCTTCAGCTTCTTTTAATTGTACTGACATATTAACTAAATCTTCTTTGATACTTTCAATATCATTGTTTTGTGCCATTGAAATATCACGGTGTATCTGGTCACTATTTTTCTTTATGTTTTCCAGACTTGTATGAATCTTGGCTATGTCCACATTCATCTCTTGTATCTTGTTCGTTATCCGGCCAAACTGCGTTACTTTCTCCTCTTGTTTGGAAAGTTCTTCTACGAGCTCTCGCAAGCCGCCTGATAGTTTCGAAATGGTTTGGTGTTCGTGGTTGCATTTTTGTTCCTTAAAATCTGCATTTATGGGTTGTGTACAAGTAGGACAATTATCATTCTGTTCAAAAAATTCTAATGTCTTTTTGTGTGATGATAGATTTGTTTCTATCTTAGCTTCTAATTTTTGTAGTTGATTGTACTTCATATCAACTTTTAGTTTGTCTTTTACCTTTTCTTTTGATACTGCTATTGATTCATTGAGTTCTTGTATTTTTTGTTCATAATCAAGTGAATCTTGTGTGTTTTTATCTAACAATTTTTGCTTGTGCGCCTGGATGTCTGTTCCTTGGTCTTCCAAAGACTTTAAGTGTTTTGCTTCAGTTTCATACTTGGTCTTTATTAACTCACATTGGTGCCTCACCTCCGTAAGACTTTTTTGTAAATCACTCTGTTGGGAACGCAAAATCAAGTCCATTAAGCCAAAAACTCTTATGTCCAAAATTTCTTCAACAACTTCTCGTCTATATCTTGGTTTCATCTTCATAAACGGTTCGTAAGATGAGGAACCTAAAATAACGACCTGAATAAATGACCTGTAATTCAGTTTCATTATATTTTGTTCTAGGTATTTTTGATAATCTATATTACTTGCGTCTTGGTTTATAAGTTTATCATTTTGATATATTTCAAATAGATTTGGTTTAATGCCTCGTCTAATCATATATTGATTTGTGCCAACTTCAAACTCTACTTCAACAAGTGTATCACCATTATTAATAGTATTAACCATTTGGTCTTTCTTAATAGTTCTAAATGGTTTATTAAATAAAGCATAACACAATGCGTCAAGTAAGGTAGACTTACCACTACCATTACTACCAACGATTAATGTTGTAGGAGTTTTATCTAGTTCTACCTCAATTGGTACATTACCTGTAGATAGAAAGTTCTTATATCTTATTTTCTTAAATGTAATCATTCACTAGCTTCGCCATATAATTCTCTTGCAAACTGTTTTAATTTTTGTTTATCTAATTCACCAGTATCAGCCTGGTCAATGTAGTTGTTTAAGAAAGTTTGTGTATCTTCACCTGCGTCCAATATATCACTTCTTACTGTAGAAGAAACATCAATCGGGTCTTCTATAATCTGTAATTCGTGTACACTAATTGTATTATAAATTCTCTCTATAAGTTGATTATACATATCTTCATCTGTTTTATTAACAATGAATAGTTTTACATAGGTATTATCAAACTCTGTTAAGTCGTATTGTGAATAGTTTTGTTCTTTATCATTATAGTATATCTTTTTATACATACGATAAGGATTAGATATTCTTTCTAGTTCTCTTGTTTCTGTATCGAATATATGAAAACCTTTAGGACATTGATAGTCTGACCATGTAATTTCGTATTGTGTGCCTAGATAATAGATACGACCATCATCTGACTTCTTATGAAAATGGCCTGATATTACTTTTTCAAATTTTGTGAATTGTGATTTTTCTTGTCCATGGTCATTGTAAACGCCTTTGTGCATTTCAAAGCCCTTAATTTCAAGGTGACCCATGCAAATAGTCGAAGTGGTATTGTCAATAGCATGTACACTATCATCCAAGTTGTCATCACAAATCCAAGGAAGAAACAATATATCAATACCCCCAAGGTTAACAGTAGTTGCTCGGGTATAGATTTTAGCATTTTTAGAAATATTAAGATTCTGTAAAGCATTGACCTCGTTTGTGTTCTTATAATATGTGTCATGGTTACCTATAATTATATGGGTATCAATAACCATATCATCTAGTTTGTCCCAAAAAACTTTTTTAAAGTTATGAGCTGTATTATGGTTTATAAACTTTCGTCTGTCAACAACATCACCTAAATGTACCAATGTTCCAATGTTATGTTCTTTCAAGTATGGAAAGAAAATGTTATTGTAAAACTTATTTTGGTATTCTATAAAGGCAGGTGAGTCATTACGGCATCCGAAATGTGTGTCATTCAGTAACGCTATCTTCATTAATAAAATATTCCAAGGTTGATTGTGATTTTTTAGTAGTCTTTTTCTTTTTTTCTTTTTTAGCTGGTTCGTCAATTATTGTATTCTTTTGTAAGAATTCAGTAAATTGATTTTTAAAATCCCTATCTTCTCCTGGTTGCAAACTCATATCATCATAATTATGTTCCATTATTAGTTTTTGTTTAATGGTTACTTGTTTTTTCTCTTTTTGTATTCTTCTAATAAATGCGTAATAAATGATTTGTGTAAAGTAAGCAAAAGGATTGTTAGATTTTTCTGGATTAAAGTTATCCAAATACTGTAAACAATTCTCTATACCATCACTAATCATATCATCTCTAAATGTATAGTTAATAAAATTAGGTCTATACGATAAGTGATTCGCTATCTTTAAGAAACAACTACCAATGTAATCTGTAACAGGAGGCCTATCTAATTTCTTTTTTTCAGCATGTTGTACTGCCTTTTTGAATTCAATCATGGCAGCCAAAAACTCCTTATTATTTACATAATGTTCTTTTTGTGTTTTTGTTTTTTTAGTCATAGTAGTCATTATACATTATCCTCACAAATAGTCAAGCCTAGGTTGACATAATTATTTTTAATTAAATGGCCGAACCACGCTTGACATGGTAAAAAAATCGTATATAATAAGCGGTGTTCCGGTTCAAAGAGATAAACTCCTAAGCCATTACTTAAAGATACTTTGTTTTTAATTTTAATGGAAAGTTGGGTCTTCTTCAAACTCATCAAATATTTCATTAAGTCTTCTATCATCTTCATCACTCACTCTTTCTTGTTCATAGTTGGGCACCTTTAATCTATCTGGTACTTTATCAACAACATTATAATCTCTAATAATATTTACATATGACGATTGCATTTCACCAGTTGCGTTGGTGATTGTCATAATCTTTTCTTTTGGAATAGTAATAACTTGGTCACTCGTATAAGCTGTCCACTTTACTAATGCCACATAATCTTTAAATCCCTGAGGTGTTAACTGAGGAATGTATTTAATTTGAAACGGTTTTGTTATTCTTAATAATGCGTGGTCCTCTGGTAATTGGTCAGAGGGAAAGGCACAGACAATATCATCACCGTTAACTAGTTTAACTATTTTAATATTTGTCATTTGTTTAACTCCACATTATGGATTTCATAATCAAATTCTTCTTCATTGTATATATTTATCCTTTCTCTAAAGTGAGATAATGTATAATTCTCTTTCTCTTTATATGTTAAATCATCAGCAATATCATATAAAGTAGCTGTTGAATTATCATCTTTTAATCTTAATCCTCTACCAATACTTTGTAAATTTCTTATCCTTGATTTACTAGGAGAACAAAACACAATGTTGTGTAAATTACGAATATTGATACCGGTACTAAAGGTTCCGTAGCTTGCCACGATAATAGCATTGTCACTCTTTTCTGTAATTTCCCTAATAGATTCTCTTTCATCTGTTTCTACACCTCCGTGAACATAAAATACTTTTTTATCCTCTGCCTTTTTTGTTATATCTTCAAACAGTCCTTTACCATGTTTTTCTACATACTGAAACAAACATAGTGTATTACCTTGTAGTTTAGAAGATAGATTTACTATAAACTTATTTCTCTTTTCATGTTTAACTAGGAAGTCCATTTCTTCTTGGTAGTTAAGACCACTTAACATTTGCCTACTGCCACTATCATAATTTAATATCAAACCATAAATTTTCAAGGCCGCCAATTGTTTTTTGTCTTGTAACTCGGCAGTAGATATAACCTTATTTACAGTACCAAACAATCCTTCTAATACAAGTTTGTGTGTTTTCGTACCATCTAATGTACCTGTCAATCCATATCTATACTTACAGTCTGTTAATTTAGACATAATTTTAGTAAGTGATACTGCTTTAAATAAGTGTGCCTCATCTCCTACAATAGTACCAAACTGTTTAAACCATGCTTTTGGTAAATTATAGATTGATTGCCATGTAGATATAACTACTCTTTTATTTGTATCTTTATCATGTCCTTGATATATTTTGTGTACATTAGCTTCACTATTCCAACCATAATCTTTAAAATCTTTTGTCAATTGTTCTACCAATGATGTAGTAGGAACAATAATTAATACTTTATTTTGTTTTTTATTCTTTAACCGAATAAGGTTAAACCTAGCAATAAGATAGACAATGAGAGATTTTCCACTAGCTGTGGGTGATAACAATAAACAACGAGATTTTTTAATTGCATAGATAAATGCCTCCTTTTGATAATCTCTTACTTCGAATGGTATTTTTAAGGCCTTAATAAAACCATCCACGGCCTGTTCATCAACAGTAACATCTTTAATTTTAGTACCGTCAACAACTTCTATTTGATTATCTTTACACCATTTAATAATGTAAGGATATAACCCGGCGTATATTTGACCAGTTTGATAAGAATATAATCTTATTTTTCCGTCCCATACTCTGTTTCTATATTGAGGCATAAACTTAAAACCTGGCACCTCAAAGGTAAAGTATTCTGATAAATCTCTACGAATGCCAGCCTCTGCCTCTATAGTCAGATTGACTTCATCTTTTTTTTCTAAAACTATATACTTAACAACAGCCATTAAATAGCGCCACTTGTAAATCTTTGCCAATCAATAGCATTTTTAATTGTAAAAGTTCTATTAGATATTTGTCTGATTGTTTTGTCCAAGTAGTCAACGCAAGTTGAAAGATATTCACACTTTTGTTTACCTCGTATCAATTCTTCATCTGCTTCGATATACTTGTCTATATCTGTTCTTAATATTTTTAAATCAAATGGTTTTTGAGCATAGACTGAAGCGTCTGATTTGCCTGTATAATATTCCCATTTGTCTTTTTTTAACTGTTTATAATCCGTTTCCGCTTTAGTCAACATCAATTTAAACTTTGTATAGTGTTTCATATACTTGTTATGTAATTGAGGAGTTTTAAGGGATTCTAAATCTAATTCAGTATTATTAATGGCCAAATCTTTGTCGGCCATTTCTTGTAGTTTTTCTAAATCCATAATTTATCCTTATATTCACTTCATTATATCACAAAAAC
>Ga0070754_10002938_pt1 | contig 12285 bp, 16 predicted proteins | sample VirMetDEL_Sep_01_FD_75181 | JGI IMG/M metagenome (GOLD analysis project Ga0070754, IMG submission 75181) | Aqueous microbial communities from the Delaware River and Bay under freshwater to marine salinity gradient to study organic matter... | ecosystem: Environmental > Aquatic > Marine >... | reverse complement strand
GACTAAGTTCGTGGTTTGAGCAAGCAACTCGTTTCAAACAGTACTGCTGCTGAGGGAACAGACGCAACTGGTTTGACTGCTGTTTCTAGTACAGGATTCACACTGGGAGCAGGAAATCTTTACGGAAACTTCAATGCCAATGGTGGTACCTACGCCGCCTGGACCTGGGACGCCGGATCATCAACAGTCTCCAACACAGATGGTTCCATCACTTCGAGCGTGAGGGCTAATACCACTGCTGGGTTCTCGGTTGTTACTTATACGGGCAGCGGTAGCAATGCAACTGTTGGGCACGGTTTAGGAGCCGCGCCAGAATTTTTGATTGTTAAGAACAGAGACGCAGCAGTTAATTGGTTTGTTTATCACAGAGGTATTGCCTCTGACGCAGAAACTGATTTTATTAAGCTGAACACAACAGATGCAGCAGCAGATCTTAATACAGCGTGGAATGATACAGCACCCACTTCAGATGTATTCAGCATTGGAACTGATGGTTCTGTTAATCAGTCAAGTGCTGATCACGTCGCCTACTGCTTCGCCCCAGTCGCGGGCTACAGCGCCATGGGCAGCTACACCGGCAACGGCAGCTCTGATGGTCCGTTTGTTTATACCGGGTTCAGACCGAGGTGGGTTCTTGCTAAACGCTCTGATAGCGCAGATGGTTGGTATGTGCTGGATACAGCCAGGGATACCTATAACGGAATGGATTCCGTTCTTGCTCCAAACGATTCCGCAGCAGAGTTTTCAACAGCGGTAAGGCTCGATTCTTTATCAAATGGATTCAAGTTGCGGACAACTGCTGGTCCTAACCAATCTGGTGCCACTTACATCTACGCTGCCTTCGCTGAAAACCCATTCGCCCTGAACGCCCGCGCTCGCTAATAAAAACAATAAATATAAATACAAATAAAGCAAAAAATAAGAATTATGTTTGTTTTAAATGGTCAAAGATTATTTTATGGAGAATCCTTCACTGGATCTGATGGAACAGTTTTTCCTGCTGAATGGTTAGAAACTTCAACACCTGAGCAAAGATCGGTGATTGGTATTATTCAGTATCCAACTGCAACTACCTGGGACCAAAGATATTACTGGGGATATCGTGCTGATGGAACACTGATTCCTATGCAACTCGAAGACGAAACCATCACACCAGAAGAAGGTGAAGCATACACCCAAACTGGTCTTAAGACACGTAATATTCGTGAAACCAAAGAAACTGCAAACAAGTTACTTGCAGAGACAGATTGGTATGTAATCCGAAAACTTGAAAGAGATATTGATATTCCTGCTGATGTTGCAACACGCCGTGCAAGGATTATTGAAGTATCAGAACAAAGAGAAGCACTGATTACTGCTGTTACTACAGTTGAAGAACTGAAAGGACTTTATGAAGCATCAAACACAACTGATGAAGAAACTGGAGAAGTGACCGCAAATCCACCAGCGATGCCTGAGTGGCCAACCTTAAACTGATTAATCAATAATCTTACAATTCCCTTCTGATACAAATCGGAGGGGATTTTTATTGTTTAAGATAAATAGTTAAAAAAAGACCGATGGCAGTTAATCCAGTCATTAATATATCTATTCCACAGGGTTCAGATTTTTCAGAGACTTTTGTTTCTACTGAAAATGATGGTTCTGCATCAAACCTTGCTGGATATACTGGTTCTGCAAGAATGAGAAAGCATCCTGGCGCAACAACATCTACTGCATTTTCAGTTACTATTACAGCAGCAACAGGTGAAGTTTCTATTGCAATGACATCTGGTGTTACTGTTGGTCTAAAAGAAGGTCGTCATTACTACGATGTAAGACTTCAATCAGGTTCTGGTGCAGTTTCCAGATTGGTTGAAGGAATGGCATTTGTAACAGCAGGCATTACTACCACTTAAGAACAATGGCTGTAGTCAAAAAGGCACAATCCATTTCTAATGTTGCAAGAAAGCCACAAGCAAGAACTGTAAAAACTCAGTCAGCAAGACAACCATCAATCATCAGTGAGATGGGTGATGTTAATTTTGGTGATTTGGGTGTTGCTGCTGATGGTCAAATTGTTTCATATGATGCTACAACTAATAAATTTGTTTTGATTACTGCTGACGAATTGTTAAGTGTATCAGCAGAAGACAATGATATTCCTGATGAACTGGTTACTGCACTGGAAGGCGAATTGGATCTTGGCACAATTCAAGTTGAGTCGCTTGATGGAGGTACTTTTTAATGCCTACAAGATTAAGAGATTTAACTAATACTGATTTTGGAACATTAAACGTAGCAAAGAATAAAAACATAATGCGTTATAATGCATCAACTGGTAAGTTTGATATTGTCCAGATTGATACGACATTAGGTCTTGCAACTACACCACCACAATCATTCGTTGATGTTGTTGAAAGTGAAATTGATGCAAACAAAGTAACTTTTCGTGGTATTGATGGAGGAATCTTTTGAAGTAATAAATAATAATAAATCAAAATAGATAGAAATGGCTTCTCCCGTAATTCAGTTTAAGAGGGGTGCCTTTGCTAATCTTCCTGCTCTGCAGGCTGGTGAACCCGCACTTACTACCGATACCTATGAACTTTATGTTGGTATCAACAGTACCTCAGCAGGTAATAAGTTCTTTGGTTCACACCGTTATTGGACGAGAGAAACATCTTCAGTAGGTAGCAGAGTAAACCTGGTTGAAGGAACTTCTAACGGTTCAGATTTTGTATCGTTAAAATCGCCTGATAGTCTTGCTGGTATTGTAACCTTTACAATGCCTGGTTCTGATGGTTCTAACGGTCAAGTTCTTTCAACCAATGGTTCTGGAACTTTATCGTTCATTGATGCAGCTGCCAATCTTAATATGGCAGGTGATAGTGGAACCGATACAGTAGCACTTCTCACTGATACATTAACCATTTCTGGTGGTGAAGGTATTGACACTGCGGTAACAAACAATACAATCACCATTTCTGCCGAAGACGCAACTGATAGCAATAAAGGTGTTGCATCATTTGACGCTACAGATTTTACTGTATCATCTGGTGCTGTAACTCTTAACGCAGAAAGAATTGAGGACATTGTTGGTGCTGCAGTTACAACTGGCACACAAACACTCATTACAGTTTCATATGATGATGCAAACGCACAGTATGATTTTGTAGTTGACAATGATCTGTCAAACTATGACAATAGCACTTCAGCATTCATCACTGCATCATCAACTGATACTTTAACTAATAAGACATTTGATGCAAATGGAACTGGAAATTCACTTTCTAATGTAGAGGTTGCTGATTTCGCCGCTTCTGCTATTGTAATTGAGTCGGAAGGCATTTCATCAAACGATAACGATAGCACACTTCCTACATCTGCAGCAGTTAAGGATTATACTGATACTGCAATTGCTGCTATTGATCTAACTGTTTCAACTGCTGGTGATAGTGGAACTGGTTCAGTTTCAACATCACAAACACTGACAGTTTCTGGTACTGCAAACGAAATTGAAACATCAGCATCAGGACAATCAATCACGATTGGTCTTCCTGATAGTGTTACGATTTCTCAAAACCTGACTGTTAGTGGAAACCTTTATGTAAATGGTTCTACCACACAGGTTAATACAACCACAACAACCATTGAAGACCAACTGCTTGATTTAGGTATGGTTGATGGTTCAGCACCATCATCTGACCTGAATAAAGACCTGGGTGTTCTGTTTAACTACTATACATCTTCTGCTAAGAAAGCAGCAGTATATTGGGATGACAGCGCATCAAGAATTGTTCTTTCTGACGATGTTTCGGAAAGTTCAGGTGTTCTGACTGCTGCATCATATGCTGGTCTTGAGATCGGTTCTCTGTATGTTAATGATTGTGCTGGTGCTTCGCAAGTTATTGCTTGCTCTGGTACAACCAGAACCCTTGAGAACATCGTTGTTGATGGCGGAACCTTCTGAGGTTAATCCTATAATTCTAAATAGAGGGGTCTAGCACCCCTCTTTTTTATGAATGAACAAGATTTAAAATACCTGATTGCATCATATCAACAGAAGTCATTTGATTTATTTTCACAATCAATTGCAAATGATGCAAAGATTAGACAACTGAATGATTTAGTTGAAGCACTTAACAATAAAGTTAAGGAACAACAAGAAGAATTGGATAAGTTAAATTCAAAACCAAAAAGAACAACAAAATCTGATACTGGAGATTTTTGATAAATATCTTTAACGCTCTTATATAAGAGTTTCTACGGTATATACCACCATATGGGGATGAATGGCAAATCCAATAATTAAGATTAAAAGGTCTTCTGTTGAAGGCAAACAACCAGCAGTTGCAGATTTACCTCTTGGTGAGTTAGCCCTAAACACATATGATGGTCGTCTTTATGTATCTAAATCCACTGATAGTGGTGTAACGACGAGCATTGTAAATGTATCTGGAATACAGATACAAGACGAAGGAACAATCGTTGGATATGCAAATACACTTAACTTCGTTGGAACTGGAGTTACTGTATTAAGTTTTTCTGATGGTGTTGGAATTGTAAGTATCACTGCCAGTAGTGGGGGTGGTGGTTCGCAATTAACTGGTATTGTAACTTCTATTACTGCAGGATCCGGCATTTCCGTTGACCAATCTACTGGTAATGTAACGATTACTGCTACTGGTGTTGAGAAAACAGTAAATACTTATACTGCAACAGAAAGTCAGACATCATTTTCTGCAACTTATTCTGTTGGATATGTTGATGTCTTCTTAAATGGTGTTAAATTAAGTTCTTCTCAATTTACTGCTACTGATGGAACTTCAATAGTTCTTTTGGAAGGAGCTTCAGCAGATGACGTTGTGGAAGTCGTTGGATTGAGTAATATTAATATTAGTACTAGTACTAGTAGTGCGGGAAGTAATTTTAATGAACTTGATGCTTCCTTATTCTCATAAATAACTTTAAAAGTATATAATAATGGGACTTAAAAGAACTAAATTATTAGGTATTCAATCAGTTACTGGTATTGCAACAGTTGGTATTTTAACCGTTGGAACTACCCAAACTGCTGGTGGTGTAGGTATTGCTTCTACTACTTATTTGAGAAGTGTTATTATGCACAATACAGGACTTGCAACTTGCACTTCATCAGTTTATGTTTATCCAAGTGGTGTTGCGGTTTCTGGAGTAGGTCAGACGGTATATAGATTAGCAAGAGTAGACTTAGCATCTAACGAAACATTCTTCTTTGAGATGAACTACCCACTGGTTCTGGTAGATCAAGAAAAGATTGTTGTAGAGGTTACTGCACCAACATCAGGTGGAGCAGGTATTGGTAGTGTTGTAAATTATCAAATTATTGGGGATACTGATATTTAAGAATTATGGGAATTCGAAGCACAAAAAATAGATTAGATGGTAAATCATCTTTATTGATTACCACAAGAAGAACTGGTGGTGGAACGAATGCACCTACACCTATCCCTCCTGCAGCATATGTAACATCTAATCTTTTAATGTATGTTGATGCTGCAAATTCATCTTCTTATCCTGGAAGTGGAACGACTTGGAGTGATTTAAGTGGTAATGGTAGAAATATGACATTAACAAATGGTCCTACTTTTACTAGTGGAACACCTTCTTATTTTACTTTTGATGGAACTAATGATTATGCATCAACCAGTATTACTACTTTCAATAATACAAATAATGTATCTGGAACTCTTGAAGGATGGGTAAGAATTCCAGATACAACCGGTTTCAGGCATATATTTGGAATGAGAGGAAATAATAATTATAATTCTTTCTATTTCTTACTCTTGTTTGACAGTACAAACAGTGAATATAGAGTAAATATAAGCGGCACTAATCTAGACATAACTTATAATCCTGGTAGTAATTTTTGGACTAATTGGAAACAAATAGTTCTTACATTTGATAGAACTGATGGTAAAACCAGACTTTACATAAATGGAAGTGCAGTTGCAACCAGTACTGGAGTAAATTTTGGTTCATTTGGAACTTTAAATAATTTTGAAGTTGGAGGAGCTAATCAAAGTGGTTTTTATGCTTATGCTAATATGTTAGGATCAAAGTTTTTAGTTTATAACAAAGCCCTTTCATCATCAGAAGTTTCTCAAAATTATGATGCATTTAAATCAGAATTTGGATTGACATAAAATGAAACAGTATTTAATTATTCCAACAGAACAAATTTCTAATGTTGATTTTTCTATTATATGTGAAACTTCTTCAGAAACATTAAGAATGTCTTTAGATGGAACTAAAACATTTATAAAATGGGACGATGATGGAAGTTCAAATTTTGATGGTCTTTTGAATATACCTAATTCTGAAGGTCCATATTCTCACTTTGAAATATTAGAAATATTATCAACAAATGAATGGTCAAAGGACACCAGATAAATAATTAGAAAAGATAATGGTAGATAGAACAAGATATACTGCCAATTTAACATCTGACTCCAATCTGTATGTTGATATTTCTACAGATAAAGTTGGTATTGGAACAACAAATCCAACATCAAAACTTTCTGTTGTTGGTGACGTTAATATCTCTGGTGCTGTTACTGCAACTTCATTTGTTGGTGATGGTTCGCAATTAACTGGTATTGCTAATGGTATTGGAATCAATACTGTAGGCGGATTAGTTGGATTTGGTGTTACTTATCTACATCTTTATGGTGCTGGTATTTCAACAACATTCTATGATTCTAGTGTTGGTATTGCTACTATATTCATTGAAGGTGGCGGCGGTAGTGGATCTATTAGCATTAGTAAGGTATCTCCTTATTCTCCAAGTTCTGGCGACTTATGGTATAGTCCAGATTATGGAAGAACTTTTATATATTATGACGAATCTACAGTTGGATATGGAAGTGATGCGTACTGGGTTGATGCGGCACCATTTAATGTTTCTAATGTAGATGGAGGTGGAGCTTCTGTAAGTATCAGCACAGTAGCACCTACATCTCCATCTTCAGGTGATCTTTGGTATAACTCAAATCTAGGAAGAACTTTCATTTATTATACGGATGATGACAGTTCACAATGGGTTGATTCTTCGCCATTTAATTTCACTGGTATTACAACATCAACTTATACAGAGAATTCTTTCATAGCAACTGCCGGACAAACAGTATTCAATGTAACTTATGATGTTGGTTATCTAGAGGTTTATTTAAATGGTATTCGTTTAAGTTCTAGTGAATATACTGCAACAAATGGAACTTCTGTTACATTAAATTCAGCGGCATCTGGTGGTGATGTTGTTGATATTATTGAGGTTACAACAAATAGAGGACCTGTCGGTCCTACTGGTCCTCAAGGACCAGAAATTACAATTCCTGGTCCATATACTGACGATTCGGATGCTGCAAACAATAATGTTGAGGTAGGTTCTCCTTACTATAAATCAACTGGATTAGTTTATGTAAGATTGACTTAGGAATTATACTTTAAAACAAATAAATATTTTGAATGGCAAATTTAAAAAGTTAGAGGCTAGAGATAATGGGTAAAACCAGAGATTCTGCAAATTTGGTCAGCGACAACAATATTTTTGTAGATATTGCAAATGATAGAGTTGGTATTGGAACAACAATACCCGGATATGATTTGGATGTTTCTGGATCTATTAATCTTAGTGGAAATTTATATCAAAACGGTTCACTTTTCTCTGGTGGTGGAGGATCAATTACAGTTCAAGATGAAGGTTCCAATATAGGCACTGCAGCAACAACGTTTAATTTTGTTGGTTCTGGTGTAGGAGCATCTTATTCTAGCGGAATTGCCACTATTACTATTTCTGGTGGTGGTGGAGGTGGCATTAATCCAGTTATTGCAGGAATGATATTCTAAATATAAGCAAGGAGATTATAAAAAATGGCAGCACCAAATTTAACAAGTCCTACTACAATAACAGGAAAAACAGCAAGAACTGGTATTGGAGATACGACACTAGTTGGAATTCTTACAAATTCTTCCGGTAGTAATAAGGTATTAAAAATTAATAGTATTCTATCAGCAAATACTTCTTCAACCGGAGCAAAAAATGTATCGGTATCAATAAATGATGGGAGTAATGATGTTTATATTGTTAAAGACGTTATAGTGCCACAGCAAGCAACCCAAATAGTACTATCAAAAGAAACATATTTTTATCTTGAAGAAGGAGATAGTATTAAAGCAAGTTCTAGCTCGGCAAATGATTTATCTATAGTTGTTGGTTATGAAGAAATTTCCTAATATTGAGGTATTTTTCTAATGTCTTATCCAAGAAGAGGTTTGATTGGTGGTACAGGTAGTAATACACAGTCTGGAGTAGCAGACAATCAAGACTACTTAAGCATCACAAATAATTCAAAAAAATTAAGTAACTATAGCACTGTTTATAATCAGTATGCCTTCGGTTTAGCAAATACTCGTAATTCTTTTATAAGTAGAGATGGTCGCAAGTTATATCTTACATATGATGGTGATTTTATAAGACAATATACATTATCAACACCCTTTGATATAACCACCGCAACATATGACAGCAAACAATGGAATCATGTTTTCGCAGAAAGTATCAATTATGGAATAAACGTCTCACCCGATGGAAGATATTTTTACATTTGTGGACTTGATAGGGATAATCCAATAATGTTTACCGCATCAACTCCTTATGATATAGACACATTAACTTATGGATATAATATAAAATTATTTGATAATATATTTTCTGCAGGAAGTGCTGATACATCCTTGCAAGCATTTGAATTTGGGGACAGTGGCAACAAACTTTATATCATAGGTACTGGTGATGATAACATACAACAATTTAGTCTATCCACTCCATATGATATAGAAACTCAAAGTTATGATGGGCAATATAGCTTTGGTGCTGCACTTACAATTCCGGTAGGTATATCTTGGAAACCTGATGGCACACGAGTTTTTATAATGAATTTAGCTAATGACAGCGTTTACGAATACTCATGTTCAAATGCATGGGATGTGACAACAGGAACTGTATCTCTCGTTCAGAGTGAAAGTGTTAATGCTCAAGATGCAACACCTGTTGGACTTACATTTAAACCAGATGGGACAAAAATGTACATTACTGGAGATGCCGATAATGAAATTGATGAATATGATTTAGAAACTGCTTGGGATATATCTACTAAAACATTTGTTCAAGTTAAAACTGCTGTTTCTAATGGATCACCTGGAAATATTTCATTCAGTCCCGATGGAACAAAAATGTTCTTAACAAGTCGAGGTACTACTGGTAGAATAGATCAATTTGAATTAAGTACAGCATGGGACATTAGTACTGCAGGTAGTCCTACTTTCACATATGATCCAAATGCGACTCCTAAATTTGCTAGCACTAACAATAAAGGATACATCTTATCTATTGAGTGTGCTGTATTTGGTAATGATGGAATGTCAATATCATTAATGGATATCTATAGTAATAGTTATGATAAAATTGTCACATATCCACTAGTTTCGGCATATGATATCAGCACTATTCTTAATGGAGTACTTGGTTCTTCAGATGATGGATCAAATAACCCAGCTGACATAAAATTTAATACGGACGGCACTAAATGTTATGTAAGTGATTATAATGATAGGATTGTTTATCAATATTCCTTAACTATTCCATGGATCATTGGGGAAGGTAATAAAACTTATGATGGATCTCTAAATTTAACAGCAGATGTGGCATCTAGTTCTCTTTATGGCATTGATTTTAGTCCAAGTGGAGAAACTTTGTTTGTTTCTGATAGGGGCGATGATCAAATATTATCATATACAGTTTCTACTCCTTTTGATCTGACAAGTACGGTTACTTTAGATGAAACAATTTATGTGAATGACGACACTAGCAATTATGACACTGTAATTAGTGGTATTCAAGTTTCTCCTACTGGGCATAAATTATATTTTATGGGAAATACTAATGGTAAAATATTTTCGGCAGATTTGATTTTTTAAAATTCATTTTTTTACATTATAAATTCAATACTATAAATCAACTGGATTAGTTTATGTAAGATTGACTTAAGAATTATAAAACCCACCCAAAAATAAATACATAAATATTTAAAAGAAGACCATAAGATAAAATGTCTGTCACAAAAGTTCAATTAGTTGGTAATGTAGCTACTGGAGCGACTTTTTCTGGTATTGTAACAGCGACAGGATTTGTTGGTGATGGTTCTGGTCTGACTGGAGTTGCAAATACTGGTTATATTGTAAGTGCTGCAGTTACGTCACAAACTCTGAATGTAACTTCATCTGCAGTTATCCGAGATTTGACGGTCAACGGAACTCAAACTATTGTTAATACCACGACATTAGAAGTAGCAGACATTAACGTTGGTATTGCATCAACATCATCGAAGTTAAGTAATGCTTCTCTAGATGGTGCTGGTATTACAATTTATGGAAGCGAAGGAGATAAGACTTTAACATGGGATAATTCAAATTCCCGAATGTCATTTAGTGACAACCTATATGCACCAGCATATTATGGTGATGGTTCACAACTGACTGGTGTAGTATCTGGTATTGAACTTCAACAGGCAGGAAGTTCTGTTGGTACATCATTAACTGCAATTAACTTTGCATCTGGTGCAACATTAACAACTGGTTCTGCTGGTATTTCAACAATTACGATTGCTACTGCTGGTCTTGGAACAGAAGCAACATCAGGTGGTGCAATTACCCTTGATTTAAGTTCTGCACAAGACCATAAGATCACTGCAACTGGTATCACAACGATTACAGTATCTGGCGGTAATGAGGGAGAATCACACACAGTAAGAATTAATAATTCAGGTAGTGCTACGGTTGGATTCAGTACCTACTTCTTGTTCCCATCAGGAGCAACACCAAGTCTTCCAACAGCATCAGGTGCGATTAGTTTAGTTTCATTCACAGTCAACCGAGTAGGAGCAGCAGGAACACAACTGCTTGCTGGTGCTTCTGTAAACTTTAGTTGAGAGGGTAGATAAATGGGTGTAGTAATTCCACAGGTTGTCACTGAGGACAGAGCATCTGGTGCTCAAATTGTTGATGGTGGGTTGAGGTTTGATGCAAGTAAAAGTCAGTATTTAAGTCGTACTCCAAGTAGTGCTGGCAACCGCAAGACGTGGACCTGGGCGGGATGGGTTAAGCGGAGTGGATTGGGCGCCAGGCAAATGCTTTTTGGTTCTAATTCACTGTGGTTTGAACTTGAATTAGATGCCAGTGACAGATTCCAGATTTATTGGGAAACAAGCGGAACTGGCACCAACCAGCTTTTCTCAAACGCGGTTTATAGAGATACGGCTGCATGGATGCATGTCGTAATGACGGTTGATACAACGCAAGCCGCCGCTGCAGACAGGATTAAAGTTTATGTAAATGGTGAGCAGATAACATGGTCATCAGCTTCGTATCCCAGCCAAAATTACGACACCGGAATTAACTCAACCAGCTTGCATGGAATAGGTTCACGATCTTCTGGACCGAGCCTATATCTAAATGGATATTTAGCAGACGTTCACTTCATAGACGGACAAGCATTAGGACCCGGATATTTTGGATATACTGACCCACTCACAAACACTTGGAGACCAAGAAAAAGAGCAAAGCAAGGAGCTCCTACTGTAAATAATGGAACAACCTGGAGCAGTTTTCTAACACCAGGTTCTACTGTTAGAAGTGGTTATCCAGCAAGTAGATTATTTGATGGAAGTGTTGGATTTTCTAATGCAGTGGCAACAACTGATAGTGTTGATGGAACTTATATAGAATTTGATTTTTCTTCGATAGGGGGCATTCCATTCCAAACTATCGAATACTCATTTGAGAAAAATAGTAATGATAATATGATATTAACATTTAATGGAGTTAGACAGGATTATACTACAAATTATACATATAATTCTTGGAATTACAGAACTGTTACTGGATTAGAACCTGGCAGATTGTTTAATATCAAACTTGATAAAAATGGAGATTCTGGTTCAGCTTATTTTGCTGGAATAAAGATTGATGGTGTTACTATGATTGATGGTAACACAACTCTGGTTGATTTTGGTACAAATGGTTTCTATCTCCCCTTTGATGGTTCTGCACCAATCGGTAACGATTTATCAAATCCAAATCCCGTAAATGATGGAACGGTATGGAGTTCAATTACTAACGGCAACTTTAATACTGGTGCTAGCAGAGGTGCTGATAAAGCGTTTGATGGTAATGTTGGAGGAACTGTATATGCTCAAGCAAATACGG
>Ga0070754_10002936_pt1 | contig 12287 bp, 13 predicted proteins | sample VirMetDEL_Sep_01_FD_75181 | JGI IMG/M metagenome (GOLD analysis project Ga0070754, IMG submission 75181) | Aqueous microbial communities from the Delaware River and Bay under freshwater to marine salinity gradient to study organic matter... | ecosystem: Environmental > Aquatic > Marine >... | reverse complement strand
CGGAACTTCTGTTCTCAGTGGCAGCACTCTTGGTTCTGGCGTTACTGGCTCGAGCCTGACCAGCGTCGGGACTCTGACCTCTGGTACTTGGTCTGCAAGCACGATTGCAGTCAACAAGGGTGGAACTGGGCAAACCAGTTTCACGGACGGGCAGATTTTGATCGGCAATTCCACTGGGAATACGCTGACCAAAGCAACGCTGACTGCCGGTGCAAACGTCACGATCACCAACGGTGGCGGCAGCATCACGATTGCCGCTACTGACACCAACACCACCTACACCGCTGGCGACGGTCTTGATCTAACCGGTACGACCTTTAGCGCTGATCTGAAGGCCAACGGCGGCATTGTTGTTGAAACTGGCGAGCTTGCCGTTGACCTTGGTGCTTCCAGCATTACCGGCACCTTGAGCATCGCTGATGGTGGCACTGGTGCAACGACTGCAGCAGGCGCTAGGACCGCACTTGGAGCTCAAGCCGCAGACGCCGACCTGACCACGCTGTCGGGTATGCAAACCGGTGCCGCAACTGCGCTGGCTGCACTGACTGCCACCGAGCTCGGAATCCTTGACGGCGCAACGGTTACGACCGCTGAGCTGAACATCCTTGATGGCGTTACATCGACTACCGCTGAGCTGAACATCCTTGACGGGGTGACGGCAACCGCCACTGAGTTGAATCGGCTGGATGGAATTACCTCCTCCACTGCAGATCTCAACATTGTTGACGGCAATACTTCAGCTACTGCAACCACGCTTGCGACTGCTGACCGCATGGTCATCAACGACGCTGGCACGATGGTTCAAGTTGCGCTGAGCGATCTGGTGACTTTCCTCGAGAACGGAGCCGTTTCCGGCTTCAACATTGACGGCGGTGTCTTCTGATGGCAGTTCAGATCCAGCTAAAGCGAGGGAGCACGACTCCCTCCGCTGGTTCTTTTGCAGTGGGTGAGCCCGCTTGGGACTCATCTAACAGCAAGTTGTATGTCAAGAATGCCGCTGGCACGATGGTGCTGATCAACCCCGGCAGTCAGGATTATGGCCTGATTACCGGGACAGTTGATAGCTCAACTGACTATGGGAGCGTCTAATGGCTACGCAAATCCAACTAAGGCGCGGTACTACTAGCCAGCACTCCACCTTTACAGGTGCGGCAGGCGAAGTCACTGTTGACACGGATAAAGATGTCGCCGTTGTCCATGACGGCAGCACAGCTGGTGGTTTTCCTCTGGCTGCGATTGCGAAGGCTCAAACCTTTACGGCTGCTCAGCGGGGAACTGTTTCCGCGTTGACTGATGGGGCGACGATCACGCCGAATTTTGCAACAGCAAATAATTTCAGCGTCACGCTTGGCGGCAACCGCACGCTGGCTAATCCGACCAATCTCACTGCTGGTCAAAGTGGTGCAATCGCAATCACACAAGACGGCACAGGTAGCCGGACTTTGGCGTTTGGCAGCTACTGGAAGTTTGCTGGCGGCACCGCCCCAACGCTGACAACTACAGCCTCCAAGGTTGACGTGCTGGTGTACTACGTGGAGAGTTCAACCCGCATAAGCGCTCAACTCTTGTTGAACATGGGTGGTTAATCGCCCTGCTTATCCTGAAGTAACACCGTTTACTTCAGGCGATGTGGGAGAGTGCGCTAGGTGCCCTTATTGCTGGGTTTATTAGCGCAGGGTCAGCCGCAGCAATGGCTGCCGCACATCGTGCTACTGAGACCAGAGATATTGTTTTAGTCCTTAAGCAGCAGGTAGAAGCCCTAAACAAGCACATAGAGAACTATCAGCGTGATACGTCAGAGCGCCTCAATTCCCTCGATGGGCGAGCGTCGTCTCTAGAAGCTCGAGTGACAACTGTCGAGGTGCTCATTAACAGAGGTTCCAATGACCAATCCAGTCACACCTAGAGAGCATTTGCTGCGTCTACAAGAAGCACTTCTCATTGCCGAGCGCGTCAAAAACCCGTTCCTCGCTGCGAACATCCGACAAGCAATTAAAGAACTGGAGAGGAATCGATAGGTTGCTATGTACGTCTGAGGCTTTATGGCCGTCCGCTCTAAGACCGCGTTAGGGAGAGTCGAACACAAGGCGGCCAAGCCGAAGACAACATCTATAGGCCAGGGCACAAATTCGCGTCCTGGCCGTCGAAACAACAAGAAAAAGCTAAGGGGTCAAGGTAAGGGCTAGTAAGTCCATGTGGCGCATGGTCGTGCACCGCTAGAGGGCACGAAACACCCACCATTTCGGGTATCCAAATGGATAAATCCACGGTGCCGACCATCCCCGAGAGCGCCAGACCAGCGGGTAACTATCCAGCGATAGAAGGTTTCTAGCGGTTTATCCATTGGGTACACGTCAAAGGCTTCTCCTGTGACGTGGCGTGAACCCCTAACCCCACCGACCTGAGAATTGATCGGCTCTGGTCGGTAGAAGCTCGTAACACCTAACGGGCGACCCCAGGCATCACGGATCGCTTGGAACTGCTGAGCAGTCCTGACCAACCGAGTACGGACAGCCGCATTTGGTCCAGGAATGCGCCGTGCGTCGTATTGGAGGATCTCGCCCACGCTGAGGTTGGGGGTGACCATGCAGCCGAAATCAGACCAGTCGATCTCGGAGGCCTTCGAGCCCAGGGACTCCCGCTTCCAATGAGGCTCATACAGGTAGAGCTGACGAGGATTACCAGCGAGCTCCACGAGGGCGTGTGAGTCCTGAGCGATCTCGCGGAAGCCCACGACCCCGATACCAGCTCCCTTGGCGCAGAAGACCTTGTGGTCGTCATCGAGCTCGGAGGCCTGCTTCAGATCGACCTTGAGCCAGGTGTCCTGCAGTGCAACGGCTGTGAACAGCAGTGGCAGAGGCTTGGCCTTGACGGCTTTGACGCCGTCTAAGGGGACGCCGTGCTCCTTGAGGATCTTGCAGAGCTTGTCCGCATAGGTGGGATCTGTGCAATAGCCCTGAGCGACCAGCTCGTGGGCAGCGTCCTTGATGGTCGGAGCGCGATCGATGCCCTCGTATGACTCAAAATCCTTGTACCACCTAGTACATAGGTACTGCACGCACTCCTGCATCGAGCCGAAGTCGAGGAACCAATCGTCGAGCTCGACTTGCTTGCCGTTGATGACCTCATAGGTCGAGACCAGCTTCCCTTCGCCGGTCTTGCCCTTGAGTCCTAAGTAGTTGTTCTGCCCGGAGCAGAGCATGAACGACCCCGACTCGAGCACGGCCTGCGCGGCCACGAGCTCGGGGTATCGCGTGCCTGCGTCTTTGGCAGCAGCGACAAACCCGTCCCAAGTGATGGGATAGGCGACCTTCTTCTTGGCAGGCATAGCCAGAGCACTACCTCTAGCTTATTTAGTCCCGAATTAGTCCCGAAACTTAATCTCCGAATCTCAGCCCAGTCATTGCAATGCTTTTGGGCGATACCTAAGCACTTTGGGGTAGTGGGGGTCGTGGGTTCAAATCCCGCCGCTCCGATTCAGTAAAACCGGCAAATCCCAGTCACAGAGCCGCTTCCCAAGGGAGGCGGCTTTTTTGTTTCGACTTGCGCTGGATCTAAAGGGACCTACGTTTGGGGCCGTTTTAGTCCCGGTTTTAGTCCCGAGATGGCGAGGAGCAGTCGAGAGCGGCCTTTGGACATTGCCCTCGAGGAGGCCAACGATGACCTCAAAAGGATGGGGCTCAAAGTCCGCATTGGGGTCAACCACGACAAGCTGACACTTAGAGCGACGCTTCCAGAGCGCACTGGGAATGGTGCAAGGAAGCAGCACCGCTTAGGGCTTGGTCTAGCCGCAGAAACCAGACTCCTGCCCACCGCCTTCAAGGAAGCGGAGCGCCTCGGCATCCAGATCCGTCGGGATACGTTCAGCTGGGAGGAGTGGGGCTCGGAACCAGCAGAGAGCACCCCCACCGAGCTCGAGCTGACCGTGGAGGACTTCCACCGGGCGGCCAAGCAACTCCATGCGGCCAAGTACAGGCGCAAGCCCCCCGAGAACGCCGAAGCGATCTGGGGCAAGAAATGGCGACCTGCGCTGAACAAGATTCCGCCCTCAGGTGCAATCACCGAGGACGTCCTGCTGCGGGTGATACGGAAGATGCCCCCCGAGTCCGCAGCGCGGAGAGACCAGGGCAACGTGATCACACAGATCGCGGACAGCCTCGGGCTGCCGATAGAGAAGCTTCGGGAGGCCTATCGGGGTTATTCAGCGGAGGAGCTGTCGCCCAGAAAGATCCCATCGGACAAAGAGATCCTTGAAGCCTTTGCATCGATCCGACTTCCGAGATGGAAATGGATGTTCGGGGTGTGCGCCGCCTACGGGCTGCGCCCGCACGAATGTGCCGAACTGACGTGGCAAGAGGACGATTGGATTCGGGTCCATGAAGAGACCAAGACGGGCTCCCGCTTAGTAACGCCATGTCCAGCGGATTGGGTAAGGAAGTTGGACTTACACCGGCTCCCGAGACCGACTCAAGGTGCAAAGCAGATTGGAAAGGTGTTTTGCGATGCGCTGGACCGCGACGGAATCGTCATCGACCCCTACGACCTACGTCACGCTTTTGCGCTGCGCTTACTCAGCAAGGGAGTCCCTACGGACACAGGCGCTCGCCTGATGGGCCACTCACCCCAGGTTCACCACCAAACCTATCGACGCTGGATTGCGGAGGACCAGATCAAAGAGGACATGAAAGGCATCCGACTTTGACAACTGTTCAGGTTCTGGTTATGCTCGCATCCATTCAGACCTAGATCGACCGTGACCGAGGAGATCCTGAACCGCATTGACACCGTGGAAGCAAAGCTTGATCGCCTGCTGAAGGTCCTCGACACAACACCCCCCGAGAGCGACTGGGTGGACAGCCGGGAGTTCTGCCGTCTTGTAGGCCTGAGGGACACAAAAGCCCTGGTGTACCAAATGTCCAAAGGCGTTCTTGAGGGCGACGCCATCCGGAACATTGGTTCCGTAAAGCAGCCGCGCTACCGCTTCCACCGCAGAAAAGCCGTAGATCAGTTCCTCAACCGCAATCCGCTTAGCTCTGCCGCTATGTGACGGGTTCATGAATGGGTTGTTGACCAACCTGCGTTGGAGGTCTAATCTCAACCCGAGCCCGGACCTCGAGCTCGACCAGGGGAACGATTAAGAGCCGGTGAGTCGCGTCACCGGTTTTTTATTGACTTCCAGTATTTGTCATCAGCCTTTTGTTGCCAGGCTTGGAACTGCTTGAAGCGCCCCGACTTCCGAGCGCGTTTTTTGCTGAGGTTCCAGTCCTCAAAAAACTGAGCATCACCGATCAGCCGCTCGAGCAGTCCATTAGGGAGCTTTTCAGCGATCCGCATGAGCTCCCTTAAATACCGAGTGCGGACCTCGGCTGAACTATTGCTCAACCTTCGCGCACAGCTTGATCGAGGTGCAGCACAGGCTTAGGTACAAGCTGGATGCAGTCGTCAGTTAGCTGGATGACAAGGGAGTCACCCGGCTGCAAGCCGAATTTCTCTGTGTAGGTCTTACCTAAGAGGACAACGCCACTGCGGTGCACAGTCGTTTCGTACTGAGCGCACTTGCCTGGTGTACGACCCGCAGGAATCGGAAGACCTTGTGCTGTCAGCAGCGCATTGATGAACCGCTTGACCATGACTTGTTTGCGTCCGGTTTTGGTGGTGCGGACGTAACCAGCGGCCTCAGCGAGATCTGATTGATTGAGCTCGCGTCGGGCATTCACCAGTGCAAGCAGCTCTGCTCCAACCAGCATGTGAAAGGTCTTGAGATTATCCAGTTTAGGTTGGCTTTTTACTTGGCATCAGCCCAGGTCTTACCCCAGCTGACTTCCGCCACGATTGGAACTTGTTTGCAGACTTGAGAACCAGCCTGCTCCATTGATTCCTTCAAAATCGCGCCCCACATCTCAGCTTGAGCTTCCTTGACCTCAAGGACGATTTCGTCATGCACCATCGCGATTAAGCGAGCATCACCAGGAGGGGAGAAGCAGATCTGACGCCACACGAGGTCGATTGCGATCTTGGCGATGTCCCCAGCTGTGCCTTGCACCTGGGTATTGATCCGCGTGGTGTATTTATCGTTGAAGCCAACCAGGATGCGACGTCTCCCGAGGGCGGTGAAGACAGCTTTGGTCGTCTTGGTGCCTTCGCTTTGCTGCCAGGCGTAGAGCGTTGGATACGCATTGCGGAAGCCTTGGACGATCTCTTGGGCTTCGTCCATTTCCATATCAATGCCGTACTGAGCGACTGCTTGTTTACGCAGGGTTGCTGGACCAGCCCCATACAGCAGACCGAAGTTGGCGACCTTGGCTGAACTACGTTGCGCCTTGGTCACCTCCTCGAAGGGAACATGCGCGATCAGCGACGCGGTCTCCGTATGTAGGTCTCTTCCTGCGATGTAAGCGGCAGTCATCAGAGCCTCCCCTGATAGCTCAGCCGCAACCCGCAGCTCTACCTGAGAGAAGTCAGCGACCACGAGGACGTAACCAGGAGCAGCTACAAACTTGCTTCTGAAATCTGCTCCTCGGTTTACCTGCTGCAAGTTGGGCGATGCCGCAGATAGGCGACCGGTCTCGGTGCCCATTTGCCTGTAGTTGCAATGGATGCGCCCATCAGGTCCGATGGAATCAAGCAGCTTCTCAATGTTGCTGACCTTGGTGACAGAGGCCTTCCAGGTCAGGTATTGATCGATCAGTTCGTACTCAGGACGAAGAAACGCGAGCAAGTTCTGATCAAGGCTTGGCGCACCTTTCTCATCAGGAGGTAACAGGATTCCAGCGTCTTCAAAACGCTGGGCCATCTGACGAGGCGAGCGAGGATTAAACCCCTTGTAGCGCTTTGTACCGAGACGTATCGAACCAGAATCTTTCTCCCGTGTGTTGATTGTTCCGTCGTCATCTCGTGGGAGTTGTGCCGAAGGGTTGTTTGCTTTGATCTCAAGGTCGAGGTTCTCTAGAAAGACAAGCTTGAGTGCCTCAGACTCTTCTATCAGTCGATCTCGAAGCTGTAGTCCGCCCAGAAGGTCAAACCCAAAACCGTTGTACTGCATCCCCGAGATCGGACGAAGCACACGCATCTCGAGCTGAAAGATGTCCAGGAGCGTGCGACCGTCAGTTACCTCATTAGCCTTGAGCACCTGCAGCAACTGATCGGCAAGCCACGGCAGGACAACGACATCTCGCGCCGCATAACCAACCATTTCACTTGAGATGTCGCCTGCCCAGTTCGCTTTCTGAAGTTCCTTAGGTAGCTCAAGGTTGAGGACCCGCTCAACGATTGCACCGAGATCGTTTTTGCTACCAGTCCCGTTGTTGACGATCTTGGCGGCGATCATCGTGTCGAACAGAGGCCCCCCGAGGGCAATCCCTTCGCAGCGCAAGAAATTCAGATCAAAAGCAGCGTTTTGCAGAACCTTCCGTGAGGGACCCTCGAGGAACGCTTTTAGCTCTGCCAGACCAGGCTGAGACCAATCAAGCTGACGCTTACCTTCTCCACGCCAAGCATCGAGGTCAATTATTAAGGCGTAATCCCTTGTGCCAACTTGGATTAGGCGTACTTGATTGACGAGAGGATAAAGGCCTGTGGTTTCAGTATCGACGCCGATCCAGTCATCCGAAGCCTCAAATTCACGTACTCTTTGCTTGATTAGCCCAGACCAACCTGCACTTTGCAAGAAGTCGAGATCAACACGATCTAACAACTTCTTTAGGTCTTGAGTGCGCTGCGATGGCATTGTGGAGGATCAGCAGAGTCGTAATGGATGGTCTGTCTCTAAGGTTCGCTGAAGAATCTGCTCTACGTCAGATAGAAGAGTGTGAAGATTTGGCTCAGCTGAAGGACTTGGCAAAAACCTTGATCAAAGCACACTTCAGCGCCAAGAGTTTGTTGCATCAGCTCATGGAAGAACGTATACGGGATGTGCATCGTGGACTTAGAAGTTCGTAGTTACGATTAAGTGAGCTAACCCCGTAGACCAGGGGTAGGCGGCTGCCAGCGGGGGTCGGCGGTGACGCAAGAGGCCTGGGGTGAGAGCCCGGACCTCTTGCTGTGCGTTTCCAGGCTAGCCCTGGTCTTGTTCCTGAACTGGTTGTTCAGCAGCAAGCAACGAACTGAAGTCAAAGTCCACGTAACGCTCGGCTAGGGGCTGAGAAGGTGCACCTGTTTGGGTGCAGTCGATCTCGGGGTTTTCGGGTGTCGAGCCAACCGATCCCTGCAGATCCCCTTTAACCGTTTGAAAAACGGTGTCCTTCGACAGCGTTACGAGCACTTCGCCTGCAGCGCAATCGATTAGCGCTGGACAAAACTCGTCCGATTCTTGTTGCTGTCCAGCGTTATCCAGTACCTGAGCGACCTCAGTCGGTGCGGGCGATCTCGGGGTTTTAGGTGCACCTAAACCAGTTTCACCGCTCTCGGGGGTGGAACGCTGGACATCCTGATTTTTGTCCTGCGTTTTGTCGTGCGCTAATCCGTTGTCCTGCAGGGGGTCTGCCTCTAACGCTGGACAAATGACAGCCTCCAATGGACAACGCGCACGCGTGTGTGTGTTTTTTGTATAGGGAAGCGTGTAGGTCAAGGCCTTGGTCTTGCCCACAACGACCATTTCCCCGAGAGCGAGAATCTGCTCTTCGACCCACCGGTTCATCCAGCGAGTGACGGTGCGTTGGTTTGGGGCTTTCAAACCGAGGCCGGTCAGCCGAGGAACCAATTCCTCCCAGACTTCTTTTGCTGTCCGAGAGACACGCTTGCCCTGGTCTGCCCGTTCGGTCTGTTTGGCGTGTTCTTTGATGATCTCGAGGACGAGGGTGTGTGGGTCTGGGTCGCCGTTGCCACCATCGTCCCGCCTGAGCGTGGGTGTGTAGTCCCAGAGGGAATAGGCGAAGTCCTGATCCCGTTCAACGATCAGCCGATCCCCTTCTCTCCCCGAGCGCGACTTTTTGATCTGGATCATGCGCAGGTTGGAAGCGGATCTGCCCTTACCTCGGAAGTTGTCCCGCTCATCGTCGGTGAGCTTGCGGAGATGCCACTGCTCGTCAATGGCTGCCACAAGCTGCCGTGAGCCCCTGGCTTCGCCCTGAGCGTTGTCGTGGTGGATCCAGATGAAGGTGGTTGCTGGGAACCCGAGCTCGAGGTCTCCGTTCTTTTGGGCGTAGAGATAGAAGGGAGCAGCAAAGGCCTTGTCCTTCTCCTGAGCGACCATCTGGTTTGAGCAGGAGCCGATGGAGTCGACCACCACCAGAGCAGGCTTGTACTCCTTGATCCAGCTCTCAAGGACGTGAGTGTGGTCGAGCTGAAAGGAGCGTTTAACGATGAACCACTTATCAAGCAGCGGATCAATGCCGTTGTCTTCGCAGTCCCGCATGAGCTTGGTGGTGGACTGGTCGTTCTGGATCCAGAGGACGTTGCCCTGCGGGACATCCACGGTGATGCCCCTCACAGTCATCGACAAGCCCCGTCCAACGGCTCTGGCCAGGGCGAGGCAAGCAGAGGTCTTCCCGAGGCCGCCAGCAGCGTGTAGGAGCACCTGAGAGGGCTTCTGCAGCAGACCAGGGATCGTGTAGTCGAACTTGCTGCAGGTCTCGTACCAGGGCTTGGCGTTCTGGTCGAGCGAGCGCTTGTACTCCTTATGGGTGTTGAGGAGCTCTATGCACTGAAGGCCGGTGTAGCGGCGACCGGAAGAGCTGGCGAACTGAGCCATCCGATCGAGGCGATCACCAGGGTTGAGCTCTTCGTCTTCGATCTTGATCAGCCCAGCGAAGAACTCCGCAGTGGACAGGGTGACCTGCGGGATCTCGATGTTCTTGTTGATGCGGATGTTTGCATCAGCGGGGTAGTTGAAACCGAGCTCGGTGGTGATACGAGCGACGTATGCCTCAAGACTTTGAGCCGGTGGCTTGCCTGCATAGAGGTCATCGGACTTGATCTTGTGGACAAAGTCGAGGACGTCTCCACCGACGTCACAGGCCTTGCAGTGCCAGCAGCCGCTGATGGTCGAGTACTGGAAGGAGGTGCCGGAGGAACCGCCATGCCAAGGGCAGCCCGACATACGCTGCGGGTTATCACCATCACGGGTCTTCCAGCCGTAGTTGTCGAAGACCGGATGGTTGAAGATCAGGTCTTCAAGCCGAGGACGCAGCAGTGACTGGACTTCGTCATTAAAGAACCAGCCTCTGATCTGTGAGGCAGGGAGAGCCGTTGAGGCGCTCTCGTTCTCAAGCTCAAGGAGTTCTTCACGAGATAGCCAGGCGACAGGCTGTTGGTGCGGTGCAAAGACGTCAAGGATCCAGTCAGGAGCGATCTCGACGTTGCCCTCGTTGTAGTTGAGCCAGCGATAGCGCCCGGTTTCGGGATGGGTGCTGCCTGGGACTACGGATTGAAGCTTGTTGAAGCGAAGGACTACCTCCTCGTAGTCGTGTTGGTTCTTATCTCCAACCTTTTCGCCCTGCCGCTTCTTATCTCCGGTGCCGAGATGCCAGCTGCCGTCCTCGCGGAGGATCAGAGCATTGACGTGAAAGAGCTGTTTGACGAAGGAGGTGGGAAGCCTGTAGAGGATCTGCCGACGACCCGGCTTACCGGAAGTCCATGACATGGTGGACTCTTCGCCAAAAGCCTCGTAGGCGTCACCGGCTTGCTGACGGAAGCGCTCATCGGCAGCTGGTCCGTCAATGTCGATAGCGAGCAGGCCACCGCTGTGTTGCCCAGTGAGGACCCCGAGGCCGTTGTACGAGGGGTTCTGGTTGTACTCCTCTAAGAGCGTGTCCCGGTCAAGTGGATTAGTTGACCAGTTTTTGATGTAGGTGGCCTTGCCGTGAACAGGGACAAACGTCCACCAATCAGGGAACGCACCAGCGAAGAACTGCTCGAGAGCGGTGTCGCCAGCCTCAGGAGTGGGCTTAGAAGCCCGTCCAGGACTGAGGGGAGGGATGGTGACCATGTATTCTGAATCTGGATTCGTGGCAGGTCGCCCTTCATCTGACCGTCGGGCGACCTGACTTGAACAAGGTAGCCGCAATTCCCGTTCTGGTTGACATGCTGCAGTATTAGTGCACCAATTCGGTTGCCATGCAGACCAAACCGGTCTATGGTGCGCAAGTCCGACTCAGGTGGCATTTAGTAGCCCCTGCACAAACGAACCGTGACCGCAGACTCCGACAAGGCCAAAGCGTTTGAGAGAGGTGTCCGCACGTTTTCACTGCTCTTCACTCGTTGGATGGACTCGAACAAGTGGACCCATCCGAAGATGGTGGCCTTAGCCAGGGCAGCTAACGGTGGTCTGGGCTGGTTACACAGCAGTCAGATCTCAGGGTTACGGCACGGGACACTGACTAATCCAGGTCCGAGGACGTTTGCAGCGATAGCTGCTCTCAACAGCGCCATCTGGTCTTACGAGCAGACAAAGGCACTGATCAAAGGCACGACCTCTAGCTTGGATTACGAAAAGGCAAGCGCAATCACGGATGAGGAAGGCAAGCCACCTTCCGCTGGTTGGTGGTTGAACGTTTTTCTTGGAGATCAAATACCAGACGGCGTTGATCTCAAAGGTGATTGGTACACAGAGAAACAAGCCGAGGGCGTGTCCAAGGCATGGGCAACGCTGACGCGAAAACTGATTGCAGAAGCAGGGAACGATCTAATTACAGATCTGGATCGCATATTGGCTACGAGTTACCCCGCAGGGGACCACGATAGAAAAGCAAAGGTAAAGGAGGTTTTATTTAATCAATCGACGTGGAATCCAGAGCAGCTCCGAGCTGAAATGCCAGCTATCTCGAATCTAGTTAAGGAACTGGGCGGACCCGAGGACGACATAAAGATGAAAGAGCTACTTGAGTCGATGTGATGCTTCAGGCTTTACAGAGATCAGGAGGGCGTTAGCCCTCTTTTTTTGTGCCTTGCACCAACCGTGAAGTAAATAAATAGTTCAGTCAGATACATAAATTGCTCTATGTAGTTTTATGTAGCTTTTGCATAGGGCAGAAACCAAAGAGTATCATCTAATACACGATTGTTTATCTTGCCAAAAATAGCGTCAAGGGACACAGGTAATAGGGTAGGATTATCGCCGTTGCAACAGCAGTTCCGATGTGGCGTGAGCGGGAAAACCCCTGGGACTACCACCGGTTGATTTCCCTTTCCATAAAGCTCGATGTGACCGAGATACTGGTAAATCTCCGCTGTGAGGACAGCGATACTGGCGAGGAGTTGGAGGTTCGGCTACCCGGGAACGAGTGGGGATATTTTAGACCGTATTACGATATTCATAACTTGCATATAGAAAACCGCTTCGAGAATAATTG
>Ga0070754_10002935_pt1 | contig 12290 bp, 6 predicted proteins | sample VirMetDEL_Sep_01_FD_75181 | JGI IMG/M metagenome (GOLD analysis project Ga0070754, IMG submission 75181) | Aqueous microbial communities from the Delaware River and Bay under freshwater to marine salinity gradient to study organic matter... | ecosystem: Environmental > Aquatic > Marine > Coastal... | reverse complement strand
TTTCCTGGGTAATCTGCTGGTGTTTCTCCTTCATATACGACATGAAGTTTTTCTTCGTGGTCCATTGGATTGATGTGACGTGCTGCCCAAATTTCATAGTAGCAATTAATATTTGCACCTGTACCAGACTTAATCTTCACGATTTTACCCCATTCAATACCCTCTACAATAAGGTCTTGAGAGTATCCGATCTGAGTGAGAGTTACTGTAATAGTTTCTGGATCAACCAAACCATCCCAATACTCTGGCAATTTAATCTCATTACTATTTTTTAGCGTTCCGCGAACATATATACCTGCCTCTGGTCCCTCAGCACAGATATGGCGGATTCTTTTCTTCTCATCTTTGACGTGAGGAATATCAAAAGCTTTGTTTCCACTCGCCGTGCCTTGCAAGTTACCAATGAAGGTTGGAGCGGTGACAGTACCTCCAAAAACTCCAGTACCAGCGATATTGATTAAACCAGAACCAATAATAGAAGTATCTACCTGCAGACTGTTAATTCTTGCATTGTAGTGATACCAAGGGGTACATGCCTCGTCAGGATAAGTAGATTCCTGACTATTTCCTTTATAGATCCAAGTATATAATGACGATGGTGTTCCCCAAGTTTCATAATCTTCGCAATCTGGACCACCTGTACCTTCTATGTATTCTCCTGCCATAATTAACCTCTCTTGTCGTAATGGTATCCAGAAACAGAATATTCATCGTTATTTCCTGGATAATCTGCTGGTGTTTCTCCCTCGTATTCGGGAATTAGTCTCTCTCCATCAGCACGGGTGCCGTAGATGTGGAAGAAACAATTGATCGGCATACCTCCATGTGCTTGAAGATATACTTTCTCTTCATCAATCCGTTTTACAATAACATTTTGATGTGCTCCAATCGGAGTGAGGTTGACGGTGATGGTAGTCCAGTCAACCAATTCTTTCCAATATGTAGGAAGAATAATTTCTGTTTTATTAGTAACTCTACCTCTGAAGTATACGTCATTCGAAGGACCTTCAGGGCAGGTATGTCTCAGTCTCCACCCTTCTTTGGTTGGGTGGGGAATATCAAAGTTTTTCTTTGCAGCAAGAACGTGACCACCGCAGTTTGAAATTACATTACCCTGAACAAGACAGTCGGCACCAACGATTACATTCATCGCAGTTTCAACTGGTCCCAAGAATCCTGCAGCACCATTTACCGCAAGTGAAAATGGATTACTCGGTGGACCATAACAAAATCCACCAGGAATTAAAGGTCCAACTGTATTGTCACTATTAGTAAGAGGTGCAATATTGACTGTTGCATATGGGAATGGAAAAGTTGTTGGATTTCCCATAACAACAGGACCTTCAATACCAGCCGATCCATTTACTCTGGTAACACCTTCACCAATAGCGGGGAAGATACCAGTTCCTACTTTTATTTGACCTCCGACATTAGCGTCGTCTAAATTAAATGACATTGTTTACACTTGATTGTTATCTTGTTGGTATCTTTGTCCGCCAACTTTAGATTCTTTGACGGCAACTGCATCACTTACTCCACGAATGACAGAACCATATATTTTAAGGCAACTATTACCAATACATTCAGTAATACCTGCTGATGCAAGTTTAGTATTTACTTTTGATGAAAGAAGAATTTTCTTTGAGTCTACAGAAAAAGCTTCTGTGGCAGTAATTTTTATGTTACCTTTGTCTACTGTGTCACCGAAAGCAACTAACTCAATGTCAGTTGCTTGTAATCTTATTTTACCATTTGTGGCAATAATGTCAATGTTACCATTCTTGGCATTGATTATGCAAGTGTCATCCTCTTCCTTTCGATTACTTCCACACTCAACCTGGAAGTTTCCAGGACTCATGATTGTCGTCCAACCTGTTCTCTGTCCATCTTTATCCATGGACATGAAATGTTCACCATCAGAGGCGGCAAGCATGATGTCTGAAGTTACATCAGACTTCTTGTGAATTTTACCAAAAGCAATTGAACCATGATCATTTCCATATTTGATGGCAGTGTAATTTGATTTTAAATTATTACCACCACCAGACTTATTAGGAAGTCTATCATTATTAGTATTTGGATTTGTTGCCATCTTTACACTCTACTACGTACTATCTAGATGAGATTTTGTGGAGTTCCTGGGATATTAAGTCTAGGATTATTGCTATTGATATCTGTACCCTGTCTAAGGATCGCAGAAGGTCTAGTCGTGATTCTATTATCAATACTCTCCTGAAGAGTTGCATAGACAGGAATCAAATCTCCAGTTGTTTCATACACACCAGCAAATAATTGACCATCCTTACTGAAAACAGAACCATAGTAAGGTTTACCGTTGACATATCCATTCTGTTTGAGACCAACCAAATCAGTAACCTGAATTATGTCTTCAGGTGCGAAGACTTCATCAGGAACGATAGTTGTCTTCATAATAGGAGTTCCTCTAAATCCAACTCCAGTTGCAGATGGAATTCTAATCACAGGAGTTTCAGTGATTATGATTGGTGGAACATTGACTTTAGTTACTCTACCAAAATTATCAACTTCAATGGTAGTAGGAATGTTATCAATGAAAGCAGGATCATTTGGATCATAGTTAATACCAGGAAGAGTTGGTTCAATGTCTTTTAAAGTAACGACAGTTGGGATGCCTTCACCAGGAGGGTTGGTATATCCATTGCCAGGGTTTTTAACAATTACATCTACAACCTTTCCTTTTCCTTCAACAACTTTAGGACAAGGTGGGGGAATTAGTATAGCAGATATACCGACAGGATTGATTGTCCAAGATTCAGTTGTCTCAGAAATAACAACATCAGTCATAATTTTGAGAGCAAATCCAGTGGGATTGTTACCAGTCAATACGTTCTTAGGTTGTGCTCCATTTCGACAAACAACCTTAACCTCATATTTTCCAGCAGAGATTTCTGCATAGGTAGGGAATGTTTCTCCTCTAAAAGATCTAGATTCCGCAATTTTCTCACGATCAATATAAAGAGTTGCAAGATTATCCGACTGGAATAAGAATTTATATTGTCCAGTCTCAGAGAAATCAACATCACTCCAGGTATATTCGAGCACTGCATTTCCGACTGCTGGATTGTCCTCATTAATCGGAGGAATAAATGGAGATACAGCATTACGTTTCATAAACTTACTCCAAAGTTTAGATGCTGCTCCAGATTTGATAACAAACAATCTAGGTCCATCATAAGAAACAGAGTCTCTTGTTATTGATTGTTGAGGGTTACCTTGTCTTTCGACTCTAAATGTCAGGTCATAAGTACCTCTTCTTTCGGTTCCCTGGGGACCAGTTCCCTTTATTTTCCTCTTGTTAGAAGGAGTGAAAGTGCCTTGGTCACATCTAACTTGTATATCATCATTATCATTTTCAGATCCAATAATATCTGCAAAAATAATTTGACCAGCGGCGTTACTTTCAGTTCCTTTTTTACCTCTACCAAAGACCTTTGACGTACCCTGTTCTGGAACTAATGCCAGTTCATCTGTGGGCAATATTTCTGGTTCAGATTGAATTGTTACAGTTTTTGTCACATCTGTCTTTGATCCTGATTTTCTTCTGAAAGTAACACCAGCAATTTCAACAGCATCTAAAGCAACACCAGCAGTATCGGGGTCATCATCTACGTAGAGATTAATTTTCACTTTCACTTCACTGCTAGTGATATCACCAGATGTAACAAGTCGCTGACCATCCTGAGAGAACTTGGCAGACCCACCATCTGCATCTAAGATAGTAATTTTCGCATTTATATCAGTGCCAGATGAATCTTTCAATATAATTTTTGTACGATCATCCACTACCGTAATGGGTTTGTTAGCATTATTTAAATTTGTATAGTTCAATTGAGTATCAACTGTATTAGATCTACCAGCAAGTTTTCCTTGCCCAACTTTAATAACTTTAGTTACCTTTCCTTTATTTCCTCTTTGTTTAAAAGTTTCACCGCGTATTGTAATCGATTTTACAGCTTTTCCAGCAGTATTTGGATTATCATTCCACTCTAATGCTAATGTAACATCTCCACTTCCTTTAGCGGAAAGTGCTTTACCGTTAGATGAAAACTTAGCTTCTACTCCAGGAGAAGTTGACACGATACTAAACATGGAGTTAATGTCATCTCCATGACTGTCTTTAAGTCGAATTAGTTGAGGTCCAAAATCAATTGTACTGTTTGCATCATTTAATCCTTCATACTCTATGGTATAGGTTTTTTTATTTGCAAGTTTACCCTCAACAGAACTGCCAGCAATAGATTCAACTTTATAATTTGTTCCTGGTAAAACTTTTACCGTTCTAGTGTAGGTATATTCATCACCTCTGTCTTTGGGTGGTTTAAAACTAAAGGAATCTTTTCCATCTTCAGAAGTAAATACAAACTTAATGTCGGTATTACTGGTAGTTCCTTGACCATAGACATCAAACTTAACTGGAACTCTATCCTCAACATTATTTCTATTTCTCCAGTCCTGTGTACTGAAGATTTTTTTCTCTATTTTTCTTTGTTTAGCAGTCTTTTTATTTTCAACTTCAACTGTAATAGTATGCTTTCCTTTTGATAGGAATAACTTTTTAGGTGGTGGAGATACTGTTCTAAATCCAGCAAGTCCATTTTCAGTGTCGCCATAATTAATTTTTGGTTGACCCCATGTTGGATCATCAAGTTTCAATTGCATTTTTGGTCCAACAAGTCCAGGGAAATCATTTTCCAAATAATATCTAATATCTGCATCGGTGAATCCTTTCCCTTTTGCATTTGGATAGTCAACTTCATAACCAAAATAAACTCCTTCATTATCTTGATTGCCAGGAGAGTAATCAAATCCAATCATACTCTTGATGGGAGTTTTATTTGTAGTAGTTCTAAAGAATGATCCTTTAAAGTATCCACCTCTCATTATTTCCTCATCATCAATTAATATTCGACCACCATTATCTACTGTTCCTTTAAGAGCATAATATCCATCATGCTTGATATCAAGGTTCCAGGTATTTCTATAAATTATTCCTCCGCCATCACTATTTTTAGTACCCAAAGGTGGAATAGGTGAAATAGCGAATCTATTCATGAACTTAGACCAAGATCTACTTCCATCAGCAAATTGATGTGTGACTGGCCACCAAGTTTCTTTTCCACCTGGGAATCTAGTGGTCCATGTAGGATTCTCTGGACATCTACCTTCACTGATCGGTTTAGGTGAAACTGGGATAGGAGGAAGAGGAGCATCAATGGTGAATGCAGCTCCCATTGGATTGTCATTCCAAGTTCTAGGAGAAATTCTCTTCTTTGAAGTAATATCTGCTCTAATCCTAATTGCAAGTGCCATTGGATTAAATCCCCTAACAGTTGCACCTTGGCGATTAGATATTCTTCCAATCTTTAGTGTTCCATTTGCATCATTGCCATCTTTGTCAAGAAATTCAATTCTATCTTTATTAACTCTTGGTTGTCTAACTCCAGCACTGGCACCACTTACTACAATTTTATACCTTTCGCCACCAATAAAGGTGCCTTGTCCAGATATCGTTTCCTTTTCTTTGTATTTTTTATTTCCCGCACCTTTACTCCTCTTAAGTTGTACATCTCCAACTCTGATAGATCCAAGAGAGTGACCTGCGATTCTTGGATTATCATCCATGTTCAAGTTAAGTCTAATAGTCGCGCTTCCCTTACCATCAATCTTCAAGAAAATGTCGTTACCCTCTCTAATAAATCTTGCGGAAAGATTTGATCCATCGTTTTGTCCATAAGATTTTCTACCAGTAAAACCAAATATACCACCAGGTTTTTGATACAACTCTGCTCTTATTCTATAATCACCTTTCTTAAAGAACCTAGTATAAGAACTCTTTCCAGTTCCTCTATTACTATCACCTATAAATCCATTCTTCTCAATAATTACTTCATCACCACCTTCCTCTACACTCTTTAGACCATTACCAATCTCCATGGCACCTGACCCAGCACGATTGCCAATGAATAATTTAACACTATCATCAACTTCAACTTCAATCTCATAGTTACCATCAGCAGGAAAAGAAATGTGCTCCCAACGAATTACATGAGTTCCAGGATATTCATCGTCATTAATTTGAAGAGTGTCGAATGGGCAAACACCATATTCATTTAAGAAACTAGCGTTGTTATAGAGATCTGTTCTCCATAACTTTCTATCTGCTTTATCAATGTAATCTGTGGTATTAAAGATTTCCGTTACTCCTGATCCAGAATCATCTATGTCTGGTTTTGCATTAATTCGGAAAGTAAGATCCCAAGTTCCCCTGGTTTTTGTTCCTTGAGGACCAGTTGCAGTAACTTTTCTACTATTTGTTGGAATGAAATCTCCAGACTTACACCTCACTTGAATGTCATCATTATCATTTGCAGATCCAATAACATCCGCAAAGATAACATTTGATCTTGTTCTATTTTCCAGTCGCCCCTTTTTGTTAGTTTTCTTAAATGCATCTCGTTTAAGTGTCCCTTGTTCTGTAACTATTTCAACTTTTTCTGAACCAGATCCACTGGAAGATCCAACTACAATAGTTTCTGTTTGTGTTCCTTTATTTCCTCTTTGTTTAAAAGTTTTTCCTCCAACTGTTATACTCCTAACAGCTCTCCCAGCAGTACCAACATTATCATTCCATTCTAATTTCAAAGAAACATCACCATTCCCTTTGACAATGAGTCTCTCGCCATCTTGAGAAAACTTAGCGTCTACTCCAGGAGAAGTTGATTGGATACTAAACATGGAGTTAATGTCATCTCCATGACTGTCTTTAAGTCTAATTAATTTAGGTCCAGCATCGATCGGATTATTTGAATCATTCAGTCCATCATATTTTAACTTAAGTTCTGTTCTAAACTTCGAAGAGTTTACAATTGTATGTAACTTTGAAGGAACTGATTGAACTTTATATTGAGTATTAGGAAAAACTTTTACAGTTTTTGTATACTCATAAGTTTTTTCTCTGTCTTTCTCGGGTTTTAACGTAAACGAATGAGACCCATCTTCTGATGTAAATACAAAACTTATTGCAGTATTATTTTGGGTTCCTGACCCATAAACATCAAATTCTACAGGAACTTTCTTCCTTTGTTTCTCAGTATTATTAGTGGTAATTGTTTCGTATTGTGGAGCATTATAAAGATCGACTTTGATTCTATGAACTCCTTCCTCTACAGTTTTCTTAACAACATTGCTGGGTAATGGATCTCCTCTGAAATGCCTTGGAGTCATGACAAGATCATTATCAAGATATATCTTACCAATGTTATCAGCCATCCCTCTGAAGGTATACTCACCAGTATAAGGGAAATCTTCTTCCCACTCAAATGTACACCATCTTCCTGCGTAATCACTTCCAGGCACATCTGAAGCAGGAACAGGTGAGATAGCATAACGATTCATAAAAGAATCTTTAATGGTTAGATCTGTTTCTGGTTTCTTTACATCTAATCTATAGGTAAGATCCCAAGTGCTTCTATCATCTTTGGTTTCATTCTTTGCAGTGTATTCGCCTTGAGATACTCTTACTTGAAGATCATCATTATCATTAGCAGTTTCATTAAGATCTGCGAATGCAATTTTCCCAGTTACTTCTCGACCTCTTTTTTCATTTGGATTATATTCTTTTGGTTCTCTACCAAAAGAAGCCAAAAGACCTTGCTCTGCTCCACCACCTTTAAATTTTCCTTTAGCAGTAACTATGTAAGTAGTATTCTTCTTTACCTGTTTTATTACCTTTGTTTTCTTTCCAGCAGTAGGGTCATCTGCAAGAAATTTATTAGCAGAGAATTTAAAGAAATGAGATCCGTCTTTAGCAGTAAATAACAGTGCTAATCCACTCTCCAAATGTTCTTGAGAATCTCCAAGTTGAGTATAAACTTCAAACTCTACATCTTGGAACTGTGTATTTGGTCCCTGCTTTGTTACTTTATCACTATCCCATGCATGGTGTTGGACATTATGAACAACTCTATCTCTTTTGTTTCCAAATGCTACTGTTAAAGGTATTTCTTTTCTAGTATGCCACCAAGGATTTTGAAATGTACTCAAAAAATCTTGGTATCTTGCAATCTCAATTCCAATAGGATCTTTTTCAAGGTTGGCATAAAGAGTTGGATCCCATTCACCTACAACTTCTCCATTAACTCCGAACTTATTTCCATATCCAGAAAGGTCTGCATTACCGTTGTCTGGATCAAAATCATACTCTTCAAAGTCATCCTCATCAGTGTAAGTAACTAGCGTTGAAACAGTTGATACTCCAACAACAGCTTCAAGAACAGCTCCACTACCTTTTCTTTCTCTGTCTTGTACTTTAGCGATAGGTGTATTCTTATATCCAAATCCTCCATGCACTACAACTGCATCTAATATTCCACCATCATTACCAACAACAGGAATAGCCTGAGCACCAACTCCACCACCACCAGAAATAACAATAGGAGTTACTGGTTTTACGCCATCATCTTTAGTTTCTGGTGTGAGACCTACTATTCCATCACAAGTTCCTTCAGCAGCAGTATTGGAAGGAAGAATATCCTCTGGAGTTAATTTATTAACTTGGTTTATATTTAAATATCTTGTCGAGTCTCTAGTCTCCAGGATAAATTGAGTTCCTGGATTTTTAAAAGCATACTTATTAGCTTCTAATATGGTAATACCTTTTACGTAACCTCTATCAGTCGAAATGTATCCGACTCTGATGTCTTTCTTCGTAGTAGGTCCAAAAAGGTCGAACGACATATTATCTTAGTATCTTTCTATTTGCCGTAGAGATATTTATCAGATTATATCGAGGTCACCCTCGTTCACTGCTTCATTATTTTTTGATGCCGCTAAAGCAGCATCAATCCCTACAGAATCAGTGTTTTGATTATTAACTGTTCCAGTATCTTTTGTAGGTTCAGCAAACGGAACACTTTGATTTGGAGCTGTAGAAGCAGCAGTCTCAACTCCTTTTGCTACAGATGGTTCACTAGGTAATGATGTTGGTGCTGTGCCATCACCACCATTGCAGAAAGTATAAAAATCTGATGCGGCAAGATTTGGTGTCAAGTCACATCCAAAAACTTCAAATTTTAAATTTGTAAAATTTAAAGCAGCTGATATTCCACCACTAATGTCTGGAATTAAGTTATTTACATCTGATAAAGCACCGGAAACACCTGCTAATACGCCAGAAATATCTTCCATATATGCATTCATATTATCAAGAAGATTGTTATTGGCACTATCAATTTCATCTCTCTTTCCAGAAAGAACAGAACTTACAATATCTTCGGAGTAACAAATGGGAACTTTAGGATTTGTTGGAGAAGCATTTGTATTTCCTTTATCATCAACTCCGTTACTTGCTCTATCATTAGCATCTTTCTCAAGTTGATCTGGATTTATAGAATCTGTCAAAGCACCTGCAATAGTATCGCACATACCCTCCATCAATTTATTATATAAACACTGAATTAATTCTGTAAGAACTTCTTTCATATCACCAAACTGATATCTCAAACTGGATGGCAGTGCTGCAACAACAGCATTCATTCCCTTATTAAAAATTTTCATGACATATTCCATTATCTTATCAAAGATAATTTTCATATATCTTGCCATCTCACACGCAGCGTCAGAAATTAATTTCTGCAAACTATCAATAGTACTAGAAACAGCATCAACATAACTTTGAATTGCTTGAAGATATTGATCTATCTTTGCTGTAAGATTCTCGATTACAGTTTGAATACCCTTTAATGCAGACTGAACAACATCATCAGGTTTCATCAATACAATTTTTTCATCACATTTATTTGATCTCTTTACATCTCCAGCGGTAATCTGATGAACTGATTCATTCTCAAGAGTAGCACCTGGTTGTGGTTTTGCACCTGGTCCTGCCTCTTCTGATTTTGCCAGTGCTGCTTCCACAGCAGCATCTTCCCTGGCAGTAGTTGAATCCAGAGTTCCGGCAACAGCTTGTTGTGCTGCTATTTCTACTTCTTCTGCACTTTTTCCTTCTGCTCTTGCTGCTTCTCTTGCCTCTGTCGCAACCTTTAATTGCTCACTAGTAAGAGTTTTAGTTGGATCTAGTCCAAACTGATTGAGTTGAGGTGTTGATGAAGATGAAGATGAAGACTTTCTAGCAGGTTGCTTGATTACCTTATCTTGGTCGGGAGTAATTTCTTTTGAGTTACCCTTGTCTGTCGCACCAGTAGCATATCCACTCTTCGCAATACTACCTGCTTGAGCATTGGTAACAGAACTATCTCCAATAGTTTGAGATAATTCTGTCTGAGAATTGTTGCCCAACACTCCCATGATAACAGGAACTTGTTGGTCCTGTCCGTCAAGGAAGAAACCAAACACCATGTTTCCTTGGCGGAGTTGTGGTGTTGCTCCACTATTAGTTTGGAATCCACCTGCCGTGATGGGATACATCACGTTTGCCCATGGCAACTGATCAGATGGAATTTCAACTTCACCTTGGTCATGAAGACCAATAATTCTTACCTTATATCTTCTACCCCATCCAGGAATACTATTCTTATCCTCATAATTTCCTGGGTTAATATTATCCCTCCAGGTAGAGTCGTCAGCAATCTGACCAACCCACCATAAGAAAGATGACCCTAGAAATCCAGGATTAAATAGTCCTCCAGAACTTTCCATCAATCCTCGTAAATCCTACACTCATCTGCTTCTGGATTCTCGTCACAATACATCTCAAATGAAGTTGGATCGTGATCATCATCAGGATGATTTGCTTGATACTGTTCCAGGTGATCCAGTTCGTCTGCTACGTGACGACGCATCTGCGGAGACAATGTTCCATTCTCCAGCATATCTTTGTCGTCGTTAATGTGTTGTTGAATACTTCTATCAGACATAGTTCTTTACCTTGTTTTTGGTTTTCTTCCGAATGAATCTCTCGCTAGATTGCATTGAGTAAACGTTCCTTCGGGTGTAATTCGATGACATATATCCGTTATAATATATAGTCCACCATCTTTGTGATCTACATCAGAAGTTTTCTCAGGTTGAAGACCTGGAGAATCTATGTAGATAGCATCTCCAGCATGTAGAGAAAAATTACCTGCAATCGTTATACTCGATTTAGCAGAGTACATTTGATTATATCTCATAACAGATTGGTTTGCAATTTGACCATACTCAAAGTTTTCCTCTGTTGATTTTTCTATTTGTTGTTCTGTAGTTCCTGCAGGTGCAGTTCCTTTATCTAACAAGAAGTAAGTTGTTCTTGAGAACTCTTCATTAGTTCCTTCTTGGTCAAACTCTTTGTTTCTAAATTTCTTTCCAAGATACAAGTCTTTACCACCCATCTTGAGAGAATCTTCGTTGTCTTCTGCCTTAGGTGCCTTCACTTCATAGTAGCAGGTGAAAGGATCAAATAGAACTGTTCTACTAGAGAAAGCTCCCATCTGCAGTTTCTTCTGTACATTTACATTGTTATCTTTTTTAAAATTAATAATTTTTTGATCGTACCCTGCAGGAATATTTCCATTTGTATCTGGTGTTTCATTGTATATTAATTTTATTTTTGGTTCTTGATTCAACAGTGCATCAATAGACTTGAAAAAGAAACCTTCCGATGTTTCATAGAAAAAATATCCAGAACTTTTTCCTAGGGTTTGATTTTCTTCTGATACAGACTTATTACATAACCAAGTCACGGTATAAAGTGGTTTCTTATTATTACCAAAGAAATTATATAAGTTTGAAGTCTTTTCTATATCAACTTTTTTTTGTGTACCAAGATACTTAGAATCTGTTAATAGTTTGTGAATATGATCAGATATCTTTCCATCAAATCGTTGAGTGACTCTTTTCTTTTCATTCAAAATAAATTCTTTAGAGACTAACTCCAAAGACATTTGTGCATCCTGAGTTCTATCTGATACAGGATTGATTTTATTTACATACATCTCCAGTTCTAAAGTATTCTCATTATTATCTGAGAACTTTAGTCTAACTTTTTCTTGTCCAACCAAAGGCAATCCTTCGGATACAGTTTTGTCGTCAATACTATCTCCACTATCAACAAAAGCAACATTTACACTTATAGTATCGCTCATGATACTTTCAGTGTATTCCATTGAAATGAAACCACCAATAATACTAGCAGTTTTACTTTCATCAACATTAGAAAGAATATCAATCTGTTCTACGTTCGTTGGTTCAGATGCCTTAGAAGATACTTGTGCCATTTATAGTTACCTCGTACTTCTATTTAACCTTGATATTCC
>Ga0070754_10002929_pt1 | contig 12302 bp, 8 predicted proteins | sample VirMetDEL_Sep_01_FD_75181 | JGI IMG/M metagenome (GOLD analysis project Ga0070754, IMG submission 75181) | Aqueous microbial communities from the Delaware River and Bay under freshwater to marine salinity gradient to study organic matter... | ecosystem: Environmental > Aquatic > Marine > Coastal... | reverse complement strand
GGACAGATGCGGCAGATCGAGTTCATCGCCGACGAACCGGGCGACTGGGCCATGCATTGCCACAAGAGCCACCACACCATGGGCGCGATGGGACATGGTGTGCCCACCATGATCGGGGTGGATCACCGGGGCCTGGTGAAGCCTCTGCAAAGCGCGGTGCCCGACTACATGGTGATGGGCGAGCGCGGCATGGCCGACATGGGCGAGATGCAGATGGAACTGCCCGCCAACACCTTCCCCATGATGACCGGGACCGGCCCCTACGGCCCGATCGAAATGGGCGGCATGTTCACGCTGCTCAAGGTGCGCGCCGGGCAAAAGGCCGGCGACTACAGCGACCCCGGCTGGTACGAGTTGCCACCGGGCACACAGGCGCGGGAGGTGGACAACGGCACCGCGCCCGAGCCTGCGCGAACAACCGCCCCCACGCAGCCCGCCACCGGCAGCGCACGCAAACCCTCGGGCCACGCCCACTGACCAGGAGTCCCTCATGAACATTCACCACACTTCCCGTCGCCGCTTCCAGTTTGCCCTGCTCGCCTTGCCCTGGGCGCTGGGTGCCACCAGCGCCCGTGCCCACGGCGAACAGCACGGCACGTCCCGCGCAGCGGTGGTGAAGGAGCAAAAACCATGGGGCATCGCCGGCGAAGCACGCGACGCCACACGCACGGTCGAGATCCGCATGACCGACGACATGAAGCTCTCTCCCAACCACCTGGATGTGCGCGAAGGTGAAACCCTGCGCCTGCGCGCGGTGAACAGGGGCAAGCTCATGCACGAGATCGTGATCGGCACTGGCGAAGAGCTGAAGGCGCATGCGGAGTTGATGAAGAAGCACCCCGGCATGGAGCACGACGAACCCTACATGGCGCACGTGCCGCCCGGGCGGCGCGGTGACATCGTCTGGACCTTCAACCGTGCAGGCGACTTCGAGTTCGCCTGCCTGATCGCCGGCCACTTCGAGGCCGGCATGCGCGGCACCATTCGCGTCAAGCCCAAGGCCTGAGGCCATTTTTTGGAGAAACGACATGCAAAGACGACACCTCTTTCACGCGGCCCTGGGGCTGTCCCTGGCCGCCACGGGCGCATTCGCTCAACCCGCGCTGCCGCCCCTCCAGGTCTGGAAAGATCCCAACTGCGGCTGCTGCAACGACTGGGTCGCGCTGCTTCGCGCGGATGGATTCCAGGTCCAGGTGTTCGAGAGCGGCAACACGGCCGTGCGCCAGCGCCTGGGCCTGCCCGCAAAGTACGGTTCGTGCCACACCGCACTCGTGGGCGGGTATGTGGTTGAAGGCCACGTGGCAGCCAGCGAAATCCGACGGCTGCTGGCCGAGAAGCCAGATGCCCTGGGCCTGGCGGTGCCGGGCATGCCGGTGGGCAGCCCGGGCATGGACGGCCCGGCGTACGGCAATCGACGCGACGCCTACGACGTGCTGCTGGTGCAGCGCAATGGAGCGTCGCGCGTCTTTCAGCACCACAGCGGCAACGCAGGCGGCTTCAAGCGCACGTCGGACACCGCAACCGGCGCACTGCCCACGGCCGAAGCCGAGGTGCGCAAGGTCGATGTGAGCGCCGGCAAGATCACGCTCAAGCACGGCGACATCCCCAACCTGGACATGCCGCCCATGACCATGGTGTTCCAGGTGCGTGACCCCGCGCTGCTGGGCCAGGTGAAGGCAGGCGACAAGGTTCGCTTCACCGCCGAGAAGATCAAAGGCGCCTACACCGTGATGAGCATCGCGCCCGCACCTTGAGCAACAACACAGTCTGAAACATCCGACCTGTGCCACCGCCAGGCGGGCCGGGCGTTTCAGCCAGGCGGCGTGCTAATGTCGCGCCATGCCCAAGACCCTGCGCTACACCCTGCTGTCCCTGCGAGAAATGCTGCTGTCCGCCGGGCCGTTCGCACTGCTCACGATAGCGCTGCTGGCCCTGACCTACTGGTGGCTCGATCCCAACCCGCCCAAGCGCGTGATTCTGGCCACCGGGCCGGCACAAAGCGCCTATGCAGAGTTTGGCAAGCGGTACGCGGAGTCGCTCGCACGCTACGGCATCGAGGTCGAGCTCCTGATGACCGAGGGCTCATCGGACAACCTGGAGAAACTGCGCACCGGCCAGGCCGACCTGGGCTTCGTGCAGGGTGGCACCGCCGACATCGGCTACGACGAAGAAGACACGCTCACCTCGCTGGGCAGCCTGTTTGTGGAACCGCTGTGGCTGTTCTACCGTGAAGACGCGGCGCGAAAACTGCGCAAGGAGCCGCTGGTCAAGAGCCTCTCCGAGCTCCAGGGATGGCGCGTGAACGTGGGCACCCCCGGCAGCGGCGTGCCGCGTCTGTTCAATACCCTGCTCGACGTCAACCGCATCGAACCCGGCCAGCTGCAGTTGAGCCGGCTCGAGCAGACCCCGGCCACCGTGGCTTTCCTCGATGGTGAACTCGATGCGGTGGTGTTCGCATCGGCCCCCGAATCGCTGATGGTGCAGATGCTGCTGCAGACGCCTGGCGTGAAGCTGATGGACTTCGCGCAGAGCGAGGCCTACTCGCGCCGCTTTGGATACCTCACGCCGGTGCTGATGCCGCAGGGCGTCGTGGACCTGGCCAAGAACATTCCAGCGCGCAACGTTCGCCTGGTGGCCTCCACCACCAGCCTGCTGGCCCACAGCAGCACCCATCCGGCCATCCTGCAACTCTTTGCCCAGACGGCCACCAACCTGCACGGGGGCGCGAGCTGGTTCAGCCGCGCGCGCGAGTACCCGAGCCTGGAACACAGCGAAGTGCCCATTTCTTCGGAAGCCCAGCGCGCCATCAAGAACGGCCCACCTTTCCTGCAGCGCTACCTGCCGTTCTGGCTGGCCAACCTGATCGAGCGCGTCTGGCTGGCCATGGGCCTGATCATCGTGCTGGCTTTACCGCTCTCACGCATCGTGCCACCGCTCTACGCCTTCCGGATCCGCTCACGCGTCTTCCGCTGGTACGCCGAACTTCGAGATGTGGAACAACGCCACGAAAGCGGCGCCACCAGCGCGCCCGACCTGGTGGACCAACTCGATGCGATGGAAAGCAAGGTGGAGAAGATCGTGGTGCCGCTGTCGTACACCGATGAGCTCTATGCGCTGCGCAACAACATCCACCTGGTGCGCAAGAAACTGCTCAGGAAGGCTTGAACAAGGCGGCAGACGTTTTGCCGCCGGGCCGCCCCAAGGCAAAACAGCCCCCCTGGGGGCAGCAACCCGCGCAGCGGCGGAGCGTGGGGGCTACGGAAGGCCTAGAGCCCGTCGGCTTTTGCGGAATTGAGCCAGGCCTGGCGGGCGACCTCGTCGAGCGCCTCGTCGACCACGCCGTTTTCGGCCACCACCCGCAGGCGGTTCTGCTCCTGCAGCCGCTCCAGACCGCGCTTGGTCATCGACAGCGAGCGGCCATTGGCGCCGGTGAACAGGAACAGCGTGCCGTGCGGGCTGGCCCAGGTGATCTGCCAGCGCACCGCCTGGCCGTCCTGCGAGATGTCGACCCAGGTGCCCACCGGCAGGTTGGCGGCGTGCTGGCCCGCCAGTTCGACCTTGAGGTCTGCCCAGTCGCGCTGCAGCGGCCGGGTTTCGAGAAATGCCGGTTGGGTGGACGTGAGGGGTGAGTCGAGGAACACATCGTCCATCAGGCAGGAGTCGCGCGCCTCGGTGCGCTGCATCCAGGGCTCGTCGTCCATTTCCGGCTGGATGCTCAGCGGTTCGTCCGCCACCGGCGGCTCTGCGCGCTGCGTCTTGTAGGCCGCCTCGTGCAGCCCCATGAGGGCCTGAAAAAAGGCCTCGGTCTGCTCACGTGGGTACTCGATGGAATCCAGACCCTCGCGCAGGGTGCGCAGCACCTTGGGAATGATCTTCACCAGCCGGGGCCGGTTCAGGCTGGCCAGCGCCAACTGGCTGGACCACAGCAGGTCGGGCAGAAGCTCTGTGTAGCGGAAGGCGGGCGAGTCCGCCGGCTTGATCGAACGCGTCTCCGACACCTCCAGCCGCGCCTGTGCAATCACCTGCGACCAGGCACTGGTGAGAAAACGGCGCACCACACCTGGCGCCTTGCCGAAGTCGTTGCGGCTGCGGATCTCGGCCGCCACCCGCTCGGCCAGCAGGTTGCGCTGTTCCACGCGCACCAGTGTCTGAACGGCCAGACCTCGCGCCTGCACCTGCGCAGGCGCCACCGCTTCGGCCTGGGAGCGGTTCAGATCTTCCAGCAATTGCTCCAGGCGCTCGGACAGGTCCGGCCCGGGCGTCTTCAAGGCCTTGAGGATGTTGCGAACCTGGCCTGAGAACGGGCCATAGCCGCGGTCCTGCTCATTGGTGAAGGCCAGACTGCGCTCGGTGATCGCATCGAGCATGCGGCGTGCGGGGTTCTGGCGGTCGGCAAAGAAACGGGGTTCGGTGCGCGCCAGTTGCAACAGGGCGGGCTTCATCTCCTGCAGCATCTCGCGAACGGGGGGCAGCAAGCGTTCGTCGGAGGCGATGCGCTTGAGCATAAGCGAGACCACCTCGCTGGCCAGTGTGCGCACCATGGCGTTGCCCGAGCCGGAGGCGCCCTGATCGCTGGGCGCATCGCCGCTCTGGTCGAGATTGCCCACCAGCAACTGGTGCAGATGGTCCAGCGTCAGCAAGGCATCGCTGCCCAGCACCTCTCGTCCGGGATCGCCGTCGCCACGGGCCGGGGCCGTGCCGCCGCCCGGGGCGGGATTCGCATTCGGAGCCGGGCGGCTTTCGGGCGCCTGGATCACCGCGTAGGCCGCTGGTTCGACGCCCGACTGACTGAGCATCATGGCGAGTTGAAGGTACATGTCCCGCAGCTCGCTGCCCAGCGAGAGCGCGCCCACCTGCAACCAGCGGGCCCGCACGGCAGGTTCGACCGGTTGGCCCTTGAGGGTTTTCATCAAGGCGGCAACGATCACTTCGGCGCGCAGCGGATTGGCCTCTGCATTGACAAGTTCGTGACCCTGCGCCGTGGACAACAGGGCCGTGAGCGCGAGCTGCTCTTCGTCCACCGACATCTGCACCACCTGTTGCACGCGCGCAAGTTCCACGGTTTCCTGCACCTGGTCATCGCCCATGAGTTCGAGTTCATCGAAGCTCACCGAGCGGGGGCGACGCGGGCCATTGCCCGAGCGTGGAAGCGCCTGTTCAACCGCCTCGGCCATCGACGCGAGGAAGCCTGTGGCGATGGCGTCGCGGTGGTTCTCCAGGTCGTTGCGGGCGTGCATCAGGCCCTGTTTCTCGCCCACCTGACTGCTCGACGACTCCTTGTCCCTGAGCGCGGTCTGCAAGTGCGTGAGCCAACGCGGCAGCCACTCGCGGGTGAGCGCAAGGGCTTCTTTCAGGCAGGTGTCAAAGGCCTGTGAATCGCGGGCGTCCATGCAGACAGTGTCTTTCAGTCAAGGAAACGGGGTCTTGCACGTCATTGTGACCAACAGGGTACATCGGCAAACCCGGAAAAGAAACCGGTAAACCCTGACAGTTCAGGCTTTAGACCACAGGGCCTGCCAGCCTTGGAGCCCGAGATGACGCAAGGTGGCCAGGTTGCGATCGACGATCGCCTCTGCATCCCCTCCCTCGGTGGCCACGGCGCGTTCCACACTTTCCTCGCGCAGCAGGTGCAACGTAGGGTACGGCGATCGGTTGGTGCAGTTGGTCACATCGTCGGGTTCGGTGCCCTCGAACTGGAACTGCGGGTGAAACGGCGCGACCTGGATCACGCCTTCGAGCTCGTGCTCGGCCACCACGTCGTCCACCACATTCAGGAAATCGTTGAACACCTCGAAATCGGGAAACAACGTGGGGTGCACCAGCAGCGTCGTATCGACCTCTTCGGCCGGCGTGTTCACCAGCAGGTCAAGCTCACGATCCAGGTCGTCCAGAAACGCATCGAGGTGGCGCGCCGTGCTCACCACGATGCGCACCTGGTTCTTCACGTACACCGCCCGCGCGAACGGACAGAGGTTCAGGCCGATCACGGCCTTTTCGATCCAGTGGCGCGTATCGGCAAGAACGGTGTCGGAGGAAATGTCCATGAGATCGGTCGGAGCGAGGGGCGGTGGCATCCAGAATGCCGCGGGTCCGGGTTTCCCGGCCCGCAGGCATTGCCCCCTTGAGGGGGTGACGGCCCGAGCATCGGGCCGGCGCGGGGGTGGGCTTACTTCAAGGCTTTGAAGCGCATGCGTTTCGGCTTGGCACCTTCCTCGCCCAGGCGCTTCTTCTTGTCGGCCTCGTATTCCTGGTAGTTGCCGTTGAAGAACACCCACTGGCTGTCGCCTTCGGCGGCCAGGATGTGGGTGGCAATGCGGTCCAGGAACCAGCGATCGTGGCTGATGACCAGCGCGCAGCCGGCGAATTCGAGCAGCGCGTCTTCGAGCGCGCGCAGGGTTTCCACGTCCAGGTCGTTCGAAGGTTCATCGAGCAGCAGCACGTTGCCGCCTTCTGCCAGTGTCTTGGCCAGGTGCAGACGCCCCCGCTCACCACCCGAGAGCGTGCCCACACGCTTCTGCTGGTCGCCGCCCGAGAAGTTGAACCGGCCACAGTAGGCGCGGCTGGGCATCTGGAACTTGCCCACGGTGATCATGTCCAGACCACCCGAGATGTCTTCCCACACGGTCTTCTCGTTCTGCAGATCGTCGCGGCTCTGGTCCACCACGGCCATGCGCACGGTCTGGCCGATCTTCACTTCACCGCTGTCGGGCTTCTCCTTGCCGGAAATCAGCTTGAACAAGGTCGACTTGCCGGCGCCGTTGGGGCCGATGATGCCGACGATGGCGCCGGCCGGGATCTGGAAGCTCAGGTTGTCGATCAGCAGCCGGTCGCCGAAGCTCTTGCTGACGTTCTTGAATTCGAACACCTCATTGCCCAGACGCTCGGCCACGGGGATGAAGATTTCATTGGTCTCGTTGCGCTTCTGGTAGTCCACATCGCTCAACTCTTCAAAGCGCGCCAGGCGCGCCTTGCTCTTGGCCTGGCGGCCCTTGGGGTTCTGGCGCACCCACTCAAGCTCCTTCTTCATGGCCTTGGTGCGCGCGTCTTCGGTGCGCTGCTCCTGCTCCAGGCGGGCTTCCTTCTGCTCCAGCCAGGTGGAATAGTTGCCCTTGTACGGAATGCCGTGGCCACGGTCGAGTTCAAGAATCCACTCGGCTGCGTTGTCCAGGAAGTAGCGGTCGTGGGTGATGGCCACCACGGTGCCGGGGAAACGCTTGAGGAACTGCTCCAGCCAGTCCACCGATTCGGCGTCCAGGTGGTTGGTCGGCTCGTCGAGCAAGAGCATGTCGGGCTTGGACAGCAGCATGCAGCACAGCGCCACACGGCGTTTCTCGCCGCCGGAGAGCACGCCCACCTTGGCGTCCCAGGGCGGCAGGCGCAGCGCGTCGGCTGCAATCTCGAGCTGGTGCTCGCCGTCGGTGCCGGAAGTGGAAATGATGGCTTCGAGTTGCGCCTGCTCGGCGGCCAGCGCATCGAAATCAGCGTCTTCCTCGGCGTAGGCCGCGTACACCTCTTCGAGGCGCTTCTGCGCGGCGCGCACGCCGCTCATGCTGTTCTCCACCGCCTCGCGCACGGTCTGCTCGGGGTCGAGCTGCGGCTCCTGCGGCAGGTAACCGATGCGGATGCCGGGCATGGGGATCGCTTCGCCTTCGATCTCCTTGTCGAGGCCGGCCATGATCTTGAGCAGCGTGGATTTGCCCGAACCGTTGGTGCCGAGCACGCCGATCTTGGCGCCCGGGAAGAAGGAGAGCGAGATGTCCTTGAGGATCTGGCGCTTGGGCGGCACGATCTTGCCGACCCGGTTCATGGAAAAGACGTATTGAGCCATGGGAGTGTTTGCCTGAGAAATCTGCGCCGCGAGCGGGCACGAAACCGGTAATTATCCGCGCATGCGACAATACGGCCTGTCGGGCACTTCAGTTGGTCCGGCACCAGCGCTTGGCTGGGGTGTGCGCAAACCGCTTGCGGCCACCAACTTCCTGAATCCATCTGCCCCAGACTGACCGGGCGCTGCTGCCACCCAGGCAACGGCAACCGGAGTGGCCGATGCCCCCAGCGCCCTGGACGGGCGCCTCATCACAACATGACCTTTGACGATCTGAACCTGGCCCCGGCCATCGTGCAAGCAGTGCGCGAACACGGATACGAAACCCCCACCCCCATCCAGGTCGAGGCCATTCCGGCCGTCCTGGCCGGACGCGACCTCCTCGGGGGCGCACAGACCGGTACCGGCAAGACCGCCGCGTTCACGCTGCCCATGCTGCAGCGCCTCTCCAGCACCGAGCGCGCCAAGAGCCGCTTTGGCGGCATCGGGATCCGGGCCCTGGTGCTCACCCCCACGCGCGAACTCGCCGCCCAGGTCGAAGAATCGGTGCGGGTTTATGGCAAGCACCTCTCGCTCACCTCCACCGTGGTCTTCGGCGGCGTGGGCATGAACCCGCAGATCAACGCCATGAAGCGCGGCATCGACATTCTGGTGGCCACCCCCGGCCGCCTGCTCGATCTCCAGCAGCAAGGCTTCCTGGACCTCTCCACGGTCCAGATCCTGGTGCTCGACGAAGCCGACCGCATGCTCGACATGGGCTTCATCCACGACGTGAAGAAGATCCTGGCGCTGGTGCCCCGCGACAAGCAGAGCCTGCTGTTCTCGGCCACCTTCAGCGACGAGATCCGCGATCTGGCCAGCGCCCTGCTCAAGGACCCGCTGCACATCCAGGTCACGCCGCGCAACACCACGGTGCAGCGCATCACGCAGGTGATCCACCCGGTCGGTCGCGGCAAGAAGAAAGCCCTGCTGGCCCACATCATCAACCAGCACAACTGGAGCCAGGTGCTGGTGTTCACGCGCACCAAGTTCGGCGCCAACAACGTGGCCGAGTACCTGACCAAGAACGGCATCCATGCCATGGCGCTGCACGGCAACAAGAGCCAGGGGGCCCGCACCCAGGCGCTGGCCGGCTTCAAGAGCGGCGAGATCCGCGCGCTGGTGGCCACCGACATCGCGGCACGCGGCATCGACATCGACGAACTGCCGCACGTGGTGAACTACGAGATTCCCAACGTCTGCGAAGACTATGTGCACCGCATTGGCCGCACCGGCCGCGCGGGCAACGCCGGCGAGGCGATCAACCTCGTGAGCCTGGACGAGGAAGGCTTCATGATGGACATCGAGCGCTTCACCAAGCAGCAGATTCCGGTGCAGATGTTCCCCGAATTCATGCCCGAACCTGGTGAAAAGGCCGAGCCCATCGCCATGGGCCGCCAGACCATCTGTGGCGGTGCCGGCAAGCCGCCGAGCCGCGATGTGATGGCTGCAGCCGCCAAGGCTGCGCGCACCGAGATGCTGCAGCGCGTGCGCGAAAAGAAAGCCGGCGAACCGGGCCAGGGTCGCGGCAACGGCGGGGGTCAGCGCCAGCGCCCGGCCGGCGACGGCGCCCAGGCCGACGGCCCGCGCGGTGAAGGCCGCCGTGGCAACGGTGGCGGCAATGGCGGTGGCCAGCAGCGCCATGGCGGCAACCGCAACGGCCCGCAGGGCCAGCGCCCGCCGCGCCAGCACGCCGACCGTCCGCCGCGCGAAGACCGTGGCCCCCGTGAAGACCGAGGACCGCGCGAGGACCGCGAACCCGGCGCCGAACGCCAGCCCGGACCCAACGCCCATCTGGGCAGCCTGCGCATCAAGGAGCCGCGTCCCCGCGCGGCCAACCCCGGTGGCCAGCCCGATCCGCTGCGCACCAGCATCGACGCCATGCGCACCGGCAACCGGGGGGGTGGCAAGGGCAAGGGTGGGGGTGGTGGCGGCCAGCGCGGCAACGGCGGTGGCCCCGCCGATCCCTTGCGCACCAACTACGGCAGGATCCGCTGAACTAAAGTGAGGTGATGCAGGCCGACCTCACACCGCTTCCTTCCAGCGCCCCGCTGGCCCCACCAGGCCACGGGGCGTTGCCACGTTGGGCCACGCTCATGGTGGCCACCTGCAACGTGCTCAACCTCGCGCAGGCAGGGCGTCATTTCTATGCCGGCCAGGAGCCCTACACCCAAAAGGAGTTCGACCGCAAGGTGGACTGGCTGGGCGACCGGTTCAAGGCGCTGAATGCCGACGTGATCGCGGTGCAGGAGGTGTGGGACGAACTGGCGCTGCGCGCGGCGGTGGCGCGCAGTGGGCTGCAGTATGGCGCGGTGGCCGTGCCAGGGGCCGAAAACGGGCCGGGCCAGCCAGGCGCGCAGGGTACGCCGCGCGTGGGCATCGTCACGCGGCTCAAGGTCGATTCCATTCGCTCCATCGTCGACTTCCCGCCAGCGGCCGTGGTCCACGTACCGGGCCTCGGACTGCACACGCGCTTCGAACGTCCACCCCTGATCGCGCAGTTGCGCCTCAAGCACGGGCAGCCGCTGTGCGTGATCACGGCCCACCTCAAGAGCAAACGACCCAAGTTCCTGGAGGACGCGGATGGCAGGATCAACGAAGACACCGCCGACCCGGCCGTTCAGGCGCTGGCTTCGATGCGCTCGCTCATCATGCGCGCCAGCGAAGCGCTGGCGTTGCGACTGACCGTGGTGGAACTGCTCCACCAGACGCGGTTGCCGCTGGTGCTGATGGGCGACCTCAACGACAGCCCGCACAGCGTGACCACGCAGCTGATTGCCGCCACTTCGCAAGTGGCCTACGACAAGGGCGCGAACGACCACGCACTCTTCAGCGCATGGGATGTGCAGGGCGAGGCGGCGCTGCGGCGCGATGTCGCCTACTCGCACATTCACCAGGGCTACCCCGAGGTGCTGGATCAGGTGCTGGTGAGCGAGGAGTTCGTGGCCACCAGCCGGCGCACCCTCGGTGACGTGCGGCGTGTGGAGGTCTTCAACGACCACCTGTTCGAAGGCCGCGACCGCAGCCGCAGCGACCACGGCTTCGTGCGCGCGCTGCTGCGCATCCGCCTGCCCGACGCGGTGGCCTCAGTGGTCTGACGTGGCCGGCTGGGTCTCGCCCTCGCGGATGCGAGAGGCCAGGTGCGCCAGCGCCTCTTCCACCTGGTCGACCAGGATCAGGCACAGGTCGCCAGGGCGCAGCCGCTGAAGCGCGGTGTCGATGGCAATGAACTCGCCACGGATTTCCAGCACTTCGCGCGTGCGGCTGGCGCCCTGGAGTCCCTGGCGCAGCAGCGTGAGCACTTCGCCGTCTTCGCGGCCGCGCTGACAGGCGTCCTGGAACAGCAGCACCTCATCGAAGGCGGTGCCCAGGATCGCTGTCTGTTCGCGGATGTCATCGTCGCGCCGGTCGCCCGCACCGCTGATCACGACGCTGCGACGGCGTGCCGGCATGGCCTTGACCGCATCCACCAGCGCGCGCATGGCGTCCGGGTTGTGGCCGTAGTCGGCGATCACGGTGGCACCTTTGTAGTCCATCACGTTGAAGCGGCCGGGCGCGTTGTCGGCGTCGTTGGAGAAGGTGGAGAGCCCGCGAGCGATGGTGTCCCAGTCCAGCCCGGTGCACCAGGCCGCACCGATGGCGGCCATGACGTTGTCTTTCTGGAACCCGATGGTGCCGCCGCGTGTGATCGGCACACCCTGCAGCGGAATCTGCACGCGCCAGCTCCCTTCGGTGACCACGATGCGGTCGCCTTCGATGCAGATGGTGCGTCGCCCCTGCACGCGGTGCGCGGCAAGCACGGGGTGGTCGTGGTCCTGCGCGAAGAACACCACGCCCCCGGTGCACTTGGCCGCCATGGCTGCGACGATCGGGTCGGCCGCGTTGAGCACGGCGTAGCCCGTGGGCGCCACGTTCATCACGATCACGCGCTTGAGCACCGCCAGGTCTTCCACCGTGGTGATGTAGTTCAGGCCGAGGTGATCGCCCGAGCCCACATTGGTCACCACCGCCACGCTGCACTGGTCGAAGCCCAGGCCTTCGCGCAGCATCCCGCCGCGCGCAGTCTCCAGCACTGCCGCGTCCACATCCGGGTGCAGCAGCACGTTGCGCGCGCTCTTGGGGCCGGAGCAATCGCCGCTGTCGATCTGCCGGCCATCGACGTAGACGCCGTCGGTGTTGGTCATGCCGACCCTCTTGCCGCTGGTGGCCATGAGGTGCGCGATCAGCCGCGTGGTGGTGGTCTTGCCGTTGGTCCCGGTGACCGCAATCACCGGAATACGGCCGTCGTCGCCGGGTTCGAACATGTGCGCCACCACCGCTTCGCCCACCGGGCGGCCCTTGCCGTAGGACGGAGAGAGGTGCATGCGCAGGCCGGGTGCAGCGTTCACTTCGACCACGCCCCCACTCTGCTTCTCCAGCGGCACGTGCACGCTCTCGC
>Ga0070754_10002927_pt1 | contig 12306 bp, 8 predicted proteins | sample VirMetDEL_Sep_01_FD_75181 | JGI IMG/M metagenome (GOLD analysis project Ga0070754, IMG submission 75181) | Aqueous microbial communities from the Delaware River and Bay under freshwater to marine salinity gradient to study organic matter... | ecosystem: Environmental > Aquatic > Marine > Coastal... | reverse complement strand
GCGGACAGGCCGACCTTGATCATGTCTTCCGGCTTGAGATCCTTGAATGCCGGGTGCAGACGCTGGAAACGCTCGATGTTTTCGAACACCGATTTGACCAGCTTGTAGACGACGTCTGCATCGACCTTGGAAGTGGTCGAAAGGACCGCCTTGCCACCAATCGACTGGGTCGGCTCGTCGTTGCCCTTGTACATGCCGCCGGGGATTTCGGCCTTGGTGTAGTAGCTCTTCTCAGCCAGCAGCTTGTCGATTTCCGGGCCGGTGATTGGCACCAGGACCGCGTCTACCGTGGTGGTGGCTTCTTGAATCGCGCCATTGGGGTGACCGACGAAGTAGGTCATGGCGTCGAAGTTGTTATCACCCAGAGCGCTGGCCAGTTCGGCCGGCTTCAGCTCGGAGGCCAGTGCAAAATCGTCCAGCGTCCAACCCTTGGCGTCCATCACGACTTCCATGGTGGCGCGCTGACCGGAACCGGGGTTGCCGATGTTGACGCGCTTGCCCTTGAGATCATCCAGGCTCTTGATATTGGCGTCACGGCGCGCCAGTACGGTGAACACTTCACTCTGCAGGGAAAAGACTGCGCGGATGTCGTCCATCGCGCCTTCCTTCTCGAAAGGCGCGAGGCCTTCCATCGCCTTGTACTGGTGGTCCGACTGCATGATGCCGAAATTGAACTCGCCGCTGCGCAGACCATTGACGTTGGCCACACCGCCGCCACTGGCTGGGGCGTTGCACTTGAGATTCTCGGCGTTACGGTTGACGAAGCGGCAGATCGACTGACCGGCAACATAATAAACGCCAGTCTGCCCACCGGTACCGATGGTGACGAACTGCTCTTGCGCCTGAGCCATACCGCTCAGCCCAGTCCCCGCCAATGCGGCGGAAAATATCCATGCCAAGGATTTGCCTTTCATGGATTCACTCCTTATTGGTTGTTTTGGATTGCCTCGCGCTGCCTCGTGAGCCTTCGCGAGAAGTTCGGAGTCTAGCAGGCCATCGGATTTCGCGAGCAACGCCCTGAAAAAAGCCATGACCTGAAAATTACGACCAACGATCCGACCGGCGTCAGCGTTTGGTGGTAGCGCCAAGGCTGCATTAAACGTATTGTTTTTGGCGTCACATTCCTGACTCAAGTCATTGAGCACAGCCCGCATCTTCTATGCCCGCGGGCATCAATTAGGGCTAGCCAAATGCGTTGCCATCGGCTGTTGATCTCTCGTCTTTTTATCCTGCTTGCCTGCCTTTGCGGTCAAGCCGCAGCTAGCGTTGCGCCTACCGTAGACAGCAAGCACGGCGCCCACTTGCAGACCAGCATCGTCGAATACGTCTCCGGCCACAGCGAGGCAGACTTCGAAACCGTCCGTGCCGCAGATTGGGCCTGGCAGCCATTGGAAAAACCCAACCTGTATAAGCAAAGAGACGGCGTGTGGCTGCGCTTCACGCTAGACAGCACCGCCGCGCCGACCAGCGCTTGGTATCTCAGCCTGAAATGGCCGGTGCTGGATAACGTCCGCGTGCGTCTGTTCTATCCGGCTCGCGATCAGTGGGGCCCGTCGATGCGGGCGGGCGATACGGTGCCGATGAACGAACGGCCGCTGGCTGAGCACAATTTCGTCTACCCGCTCGAGCTGCGCGGTGAACGCGCGGTGGTGTATATGCATGTGCAATCGAACGAGCTGATCGCCCTGCCACTGGTCATCGCCGACGAGGCGGGATTCGCCGCGAATAAGGTCGCCGACATAGCGATGATCAGCCTGTTTTTCGGCGGCATGCTGGTGATTCTGCTCTACAACAGCAGCCTGTTCTTGTTCACCCGCGACGTCAGCTATCTGCTGTACGTCATCTATCTGCTCAGCGCGCTGTTCTATGTGCTGACGATCACCGGTTTTGGCCAGCTGTTCTTATGGCCGGAGATGCCGGAATTTTCCCGTCGCTTTTACGGCCTTTCAGCGGCGTTGTGCTTCTTTACTCCCCTGGTTTTCGCCAGCCGCTTCCTCGGTATCCGACACTACGGCGGCTGGGTCTGGCAGGTGACGCTGCTGCTGATGGCCTACTGGGGAGCGGTGATTCTGGCGACACTGCTCGCGCCAGCGCTGACGCGCTATATGGCGATCGAGACGGTCGCGCTGATCCATTGTGTATTGACCATGGCGGCGACGATCAACCTGTGGATTCGCGGCAATGCGTCGGCCCGATTGTTCACCATCGCCTGGTCGACGTTGCTGATCTTCACCATCGCCCATCTGCTCGCGCTGGAAGGGCTGTTACCGCTGAATGCGCTGACGTTGAATGGCCAACTGATCGGCATGTTCACCGAATTCGTACTGCTGTCGATGGCGCTGGCCGAGCGCATCAATTTCGAGCGTGATCGCCGTATCGAAGCACAGAACAGCGCGCTGCAGGCCTCCGAGGCGCTCGCCCAGGAGCGCGAGTCGCGCCTGCGCGCGCAGCAGCAGACGCTGGACATCCAGATGCGCGCCAACGAGGCCCTGGAAGCACGAGTCTATGAGCGAACCCGTGCGTTGGAAGATGCCAAGCGCGGCCTGGAACTGGTCAACGAGCAGCTGACCCGCATGAGCGTCACCGATGCGCTGACGCAACTCTACAACCGCGGACACTTCGACCTGATGCTCGATGAGGAAGTCCGCCGTGCGCAGCGCATCGAGATGCCGCTGTCGGTGTTACTGCTGGATATCGACCGCTTCAAGCAGGTCAACGACCACTACGGCCATGCCTTGGGCGACAAGTGCCTGCGTCTGGTCGCCGCCACGCTCAAGCAGCACGGCCAGCGCGCCGGCGATCTGGTAGCGCGCTACGGCGGTGAGGAGTTCGCCATCGCACTGCCGGGCATGGATGGCCTCCAGGCGGGTGAGCAGGCCGAACGGATTCGCGCGGCGGTGGCGCAACTGCACCCGACTTGCGGCGATACCCGCCTCGACCTGACCGTCAGCATCGGCATGGCGACGTTGCAGCCACCCATGACCAGCACCCCGGCGCAACTGCTCGCGGCGGCCGATGCGGCGCTCTATCGGGCCAAGCACAATGGTCGCAATCAAGTGGTGACGGCCGAGCGGCACGAAATCGGCGAGCGGTTAGCCGAGTGAATCAGCTGGGATCGACGGAAACTTCAGCTTGACCAGCAAGCCCCCCAGCGAGCCCTGATCCAGTTCGATGGTGGCACGGTGGGCACGGCTGATTTCGCCGACGATGGCCAGCCCGAGGCCGGCACCCGGACCTTGTTGCTGCATTCGATAGAAGCGCGCAAAGACCTTCTCGCGCTCTGCCAGCGGTATCCCCGGACCATCGTCCTCGACCTCCAGCACGCCCTCTTCCTTCACCCGCAACACGACGTTTCCGCCATTCGGCGTATGCGCCAGGGCGTTGTCCAGCAGGTTGCTCAACAGTTCGCTGAGCAGCGTCGGCTCGCCGTGGATCCACACCGGTTGCTCAGCTTCCAAGGCCAAGGCGACGCCGCGCTTGTGCGCCAGCGCCGCCATCGCCAGTCCCAGCTCGCGGGCCAGCCGGCTCAGATCGAGACGCTGCGCGCCGCCTTCGGCGATGGACTGCGCGCCGCTTTCGATGCGCGCCAGTGAGAGCAATTGATTGGCGAGATGAATCACCCGATCGGTATGTTCCTCGGCTTCTTCCAAGGTCTGCTGCCAGCGCTGCGGCTGCTGTTCGCGCAGGCCCAGTTCGATGCGCGCCTTGAGCGCGGCCAGTGGCGTGCGCAGCTCATGGGCTGCATCGGCAATGAACTGCGCCTGACGCTCGAACTGCCCACGCAGACGATCGGTGAAGTGGTTGAGCGCAGCCACCAGCGGCTTTAGTTCACGTTGTACAGCCACCATTGGCAGGGGCCGCAGATCATCAGGCTGGCGCAGCTCCACCGCCTCGCTGAGCTTGCCCAGCGGTCGCAACGCGGCGCTGACGGCGAGCCACACCAGCAGCAGTGCGGTGACCGCCAACAGACCCACTCGCCAAAGCGTGTCGGTGAGCAAACTGCGCGCCAGGCGCTCGCGGGCACCAAGCGTCTCGGCCACGCGGATTTCGGCGATGCCGTTGAGCTCCGGCTCACTGACCGGTTGCAATAGACTGACCAGACGTACGCCCTCTCCCTTGAATTCTCCGTCATAAAAGCGCGCCAGCGCAGGATAGTCATCGGTACGCCGGATCTCGGGGCCTGGCGCTGGGAGATGTTCGTAGCCGCTTACCAGGCGGCCTTTGGTATCCAGCACCTGGTAGTAGATGCGTCCGGCGCTGTCGTAGGCGAAGGTATCCAGCGCCACGTAGGGCACGTTGGCGCGCAGCTGCCCGTCATTCGCCACCAACCCCTCGGCGATGGCGCGGGCAGAGGCCAGCAAGGTGCGGTCATAAGCAGTATCGGCGGCGGCCCGGCCGTTCCAGTAGGCGCTCCAGCCGCTGAACAACAGCAATAACGTCAGCAGCACCGCCAGCCTGCGCAACAGCCCGGCGCGCAGGCTCCCGACATGTGACGGCACGGCCTCAGGCATCCACTGCCTCCAGCAGATAGCCCAACCCGCGGAAGGTTACGATCCGCACCGCGTTACCCTCCAGCTTCTTGCGCAGACGGTGGATATAGATCTCGATGGCATCGGCGCTGGCGTCTTCGTCGAGGCCGAACACCTGCGCCGCCAGTTGATCCTTGCTCATCACCCGCCCGCGTCGGGCGATCAGCGCCTCGAGCACGGCCTGCTCCCGCGAAGTCAGGCTCAGCGGTTGCCCGTCGAGGCTGAAGCGCCGGGCATCCAAGTCATAGACCAGCGCACCGCAGCTCTGCTGACGCTCGCCACCGGCCACGCTGCGCCGCAGCAGTGCTTTGACCCGCGCTTCCAGCTCGGACAGTTCGAAGGGTTTGGCCAGATAGTCGTCGGCACCGAGGTTGAGCCCGTGCACGCGATCGGTGACTTCGCCACGCGCGGTGAGCATCAGCACCGGCAGGGTCTTGCCGCGTTCGCGTAGGCGCGCCAGGACTTGAAAACCATCGAGCCGGGGCAGACCGACATCGAGAATCGCCAGCGCGTAGTCCTCGGTGGCAAGGGCCAGATCGGCCGCCACGCCATCATTGAGCAGGTCCAGGGTCCAGCCTGCCGCGCGCAACGCCTGAGCCACGCTTTCAGCGAGCTGGGGATGGTCTTCGACCAGAAGAATCCGCATTGCCTGTCCTCTGCCATACACGGAACGGGGCGCCAGTGTAGCGACAAGGCACGCCGCACGCTGCTTTCACCCTGAAAGCCTGGCGAAAGTTTCGGCGCCTAGCATCGCTTTCCAGGTGGCTCGAACCACCTGAAACGGCCCAACGCCGTCACAACAAAAACAATAGTGGAGATTCAGGATGCTGACTGCCGTCAGAACTAACCCCGCACTTGCTCGTCTTGCGCTCGCCGTCGCGGCTGCCTCTCTGGCGCCCATGGCTCAGGCCGACTTCATCGAAGACAGCAGCGCGACCCTGCAAACCCAGAACATCTACCTCAACCGCGATTTCCGCGAGGGCACCGGCCAGTCCAAGCGCGAAGAATGGGCGCAGGGCTTTCTGCTGAATATTGAATCCGGTTTCACCGAGGGCACCGTCGGCTTCGGCCTCGATGCCATGGGTATGCTCGGTATCAAGCTCGATTCCGGCGGCGGCCGCACCGGCACCGATCTACTGCCAGTGCATGACGATGGCAGCACCCCGGACGAATTCAGCCGCCTCGGGCTGACCGGCAAGATGAAAATCTCCGAGACCGAACTTCGCTACGGCAGCCACATTCCCGAAACGCCAGTGGTGAAAGCCAGCGACAGCCGCACCCTGCCCCAGGTATTCGAAGGCACCATGCTGGTGTCCCAGGAAGTGACCGGGCTGACCTTGAGCGGTGGCCGTCTGGACAAGGTCATCGACCGTGCCTCGACCAACTCCCAGGAGTTGCAGATCAACAACAAGAACGGTCGTTTCGACAGCGCCGCCGAAGCCGATCACCTGACCTTCGCTGGCGCCGAGTACGAGTTCAGCGACAGATTCACCGGCACCTACTACGCGGCGGAACTCGACGACATCTACCGCCAGCATTTCTTCAATCTGCAGGCGGTGCAGCCACTCGGCGAGGATTCGGCGCTGACGGCCGACTTGCGTGTGATGATCAGCGACGACACCGGTGCGGCCAATGCGGGCGAGATCGACAACCAGGCCTGGAACGGCATGGTCGGCTACAGCCTCAGGGGCCACAAGGTCAGCCTCGCCTATCAGCAGATGAACGGCGACACCGGTTACGCCTATATCGACGGCGGCGATCCCTACCTGGTCAACTTCGTGCAGATCAACGACTTTGCCAATGCCGACGAGCGCTCCTGGCAGGCCCGCTATGACTATAACTTCGCTTCGATTGGCGTCCCTGGGCTGACCTTCCTGACCCGCTATATTTCCGGCGACAACGCCGAATACACCGGCGGCAGCAACGGCAGCGAGTGGGAGCGCGATATTGAGCTCAAGTATGTGGTCCAGACCGGGCCACTGAAGAACGTCGCCGTACGCATGCGCAACGCCATGTTCCGTTCCGATTTCGCCCGTGACGCCGACGAAAACCGCCTGATCGTCAGCTACAGCCTGCCGATCTGGTAGAGCCGCCCAAAAAAAGCCACCCACAATAAGAATCCGAAGGAGACACACATGAAAACTGCAATCCGCCGTTTTGCCCTGCTCTCGTCCTGCTTGGTGCTGTCCAGCCAACTGATGGCCGAGCCCAAGCGCCCCGAATGTATCGCCCCGGCCAAGCCTGGTGGCGGTTTCGACCTGACCTGCAAGCTGGCCCAGAGCGGCCTGAAAAATGAAGGGCTGCTTGAAGCCCCCATGCGCGTCACCTATATGCCCGGCGGTGTCGGCGCGGTTGCCTACAACGCGGTGATAGCCCAGCGTGCCGACGATCCGGCCACCATCACGGCGTTTTCCAGCGGCTCGCTGCTGAACCTGGCGCAAGGCAAGTTCGGCCGCTATGACGAAACCAATGTGCGCTGGCTGGCCGGCATCGGCACCGACTACGGCGCCATCTCGGTGCGTGCAGATGCGCCTTATCAGAACCTCGACGATCTCATCGCCGCGGTGAAGAAGGATCCCGCCAGCGTGGTCTTCGGCGCAGGCGCCACCATCGGCGGCCAGGACTGGATGCAGACCGCACTGATCGCCCGCGCCGCCGGGGTGGATCCGAAGAAGCTGCGCTATGTGGCCTTCGAGGGCGGCGGTGAAACCCTCACCGCGATGCTCGGTGGCCACGTGCAGGTCACCAGCAGCGGCCTGGGCGAGGTCGCGCCGCAGCTCGAAGCCGGCAAAATTCGCATCCTCGCGGTGCTTTCGGACGAGCGCCTGCCGGGCAAGATGAGCGAGATCCCAACCGCAAAAGAACAGGGCTTCGACATCAGCTGGCCGGTGATCCGCGGTTTCTACATGGGCCCGGAAGTCAGCGACGAGGACTTCAACTGGTGGAAGACCCAGTTCGACACGCTGCTAGCCGATGAAGATTTCGCCAAGCTGCGTGAACAGCGCGACCTGTTCCCGCTGACGATGACCGGCGACGAGCTCAAAGCGTTCGTCGACAAGCAGGTCAAGGAGTACAAGGCGCTCGCCGGCGAGTTCGGCCTGGTCAAGTAACACCCTGCTGGCGGCAGCTTCCAGACAGGAGCTGCTGCCCGCTCCCTTCGAGGTAATTCACCATGTACGTTCGTGTCTTTGCCGCGGCGTGGCTACTCGCCTGCGCCGGTCTTGCGCTGCTCGCCTGGGGTTTCGAGGCGCCCTTCGCCTACGACCCGGTCGGCCCGCGAGCTTATCCGCTGCTGCTGCTGTTTCTGATGGCCTGCGGCGCGCTCTGGCTGCTGTGCAAACCACACGGCGATCCGACGCCACCGTTCGACTGGGCGATGGCCAGGCGAGCCCTACTCTGCGTGCTGGTGCTGCTGGCGTATGCGCTGCTGTTCGAAAAGCTCGGCTTCGTCATCACCACAGCACTGGCCTGCTTCGCCCTTGGCCTGCTGTTCAATGGCCGGCTCTGGCCTTGCGTCATCAGTGGCGCGTTGCTGGGCCTGTTGCTCTACGGCCTGTTCGATCTATTGCTGGACGTACCGCTGCCGCTTGGCGTGCTGCGCTTGCTGGAGAGCTGAAATGGAAACTCTGAATTTCTTGTTCCACGGCTTCGACGTCGCCACTCGACCGACCAATCTGCTGGTAGCGCTGTTCGGCGCCTTTGTTGGCACCATCGTCGGCCTCTTGCCAGGGCTCGGTCCGATCAATGGCGTTGCCCTACTGCTGCCACTGGCCTTTGCCTTGGGCCTGCCGCCGGAAACCGCGCTGATCCTGCTCGCTGCGGTGTACCTGGGCTGCGAATATGGCGGGCGTATTTCGGCGATCCTGCTCAACGTGCCGGGCGATGCCGCCGCGGTCATGACCACTCTCGACGGCTACCCGCTGGCGCGTCAGGGCAAGGCCGGTATCGCGCTGTCTCTTTCTGCGGTCAGCTCGTTCATCGGCAGCATCATCGCTACCTGCGGCGTGGTGTTGTTCGCCCCGCTGCTGGCCAAATGGGCGGTAGCATTCGGCCCGGCGGAATATTTCGTGCTGATGATTTTCGCCATTGCCTGTCTTGGCGGCATGGTCGGTGACAAACCGGTGAAAACGCTGATGGCGGCGCTGATCGGCCTTGGCTTGGCCACTGTTGGCGTGGACTCGACGACCGGCGTGTACCGCTTCACCTTCGGCAGCGTCAGCCTTTCCGATGGCATTCAGTTCGTCATCGTGGTGATCGGTTTCTTCAGCGTCAGCGAAGTGTTGCTGATGCTGGAAAAGACCCACAACGGGCAGAAAGCAGTGAAGGCCAGCGGCCGGCTGCTGTTCAACTTCAAGGAGTTCTGCCTGACCTTCTGGACCATGGTACGCAGCGCTCTGGGGGGCTTCGTCATCGGCACCCTGCCCGGTGCCGGCGCCACCATCGCCAGCGCCATGACCTACATGAGCGAGAAGCGCATGGCCGGTGCCAGTGGCAAGTTTGGCGAAGGCGACCTGCGTGGTCTGGCCGCTCCGGAAGCGGCCAATAATGCCTCCGCCTGCGGCTCGCTGATTCCAATGCTGACCCTCGGCGTGCCCGGCTCAGGCACCACTGCGGTAATGATCGGCGCGCTGACCCTGTACAACATCACCCCTGGCCCGCTGCTGTTCGAGCAGCAGCCGGACGTGGTCTGGGGTCTGATTGCCTCGCTGTTCATCGGCAACGTGATTCTGCTGGTGATGAACATTCCGCTGGTCGGGCTGTTCGCCAAGATGCTCAGCGTGCCCAACTGGGTACTGGTACCAGCCATCACGGCAATCAGCCTGGTCGGTGTGTATTCGGTGCACAGCACCACCTTCGACCTGGTCTTGATGGTCGGCCTCGGGGTGTTCGGTTACCTGTTGCGCAAATTGGATTTCCCTCTGTCGTCGTTGATTTTGGGCTTCGTGCTCGGCGAGATGATGGAAGACAACCTGCGCCGCGCGCTGTCGATTTCGGCGGGTGATCTCGGCATCCTCTGGGGTAGCCCGATCACGATCATTCTGTGGCTGATGGCCGTGCTGATGCTGGCGATGCCGGGACTGCGCTGGTGGCGCCAACGCCGCCGCACCAAGCTGAACGAGGCGCACGCCTGATATGCCGCGCCAGCTTCCGGGATGGTGGGCAACGCCTCTGGTGGGCGCCCTCGGCGGTTGGCTGGCAAGCCTGGCGAACTGGCCGCTGCCGTGGATGGTCGGGTCGCTGCTGGCGGTCATCGTCGTCCGCTGCAGCGGCTGGCTGCTGAAGGAAGTCCCGCACGGCCGGCAGACCGGGCAATGGCTGATCGCCAGCGCCATCGGCCTGCACTTCACCAGCGAGGTCATGCAGCAAGTGCTGGAGCATTTCGGCGTGATCCTCGCCGGTGCACTGGGCACGCTGCTGCTGAGCCTGATCGGCCTCTTCATTCTTTTGCGTAGCGGCACCGACCGCGCCACGGCGTTCTTCGCCAGCATGCCCGGCGGTGCCAGCGAAATGGTCAACCTGGCCGGACGGCATTCGGCGCAACCGGCGATGGTAGCGGCAGCACATAGCCTGCGCTTGCTGCTGGTGGTGCTGATCGTACCGGCACTGTTCACCTGGAGCCTGCCGCCGATCGAGGCGCCACCGCCTATGCCGGTCAGTTGGCCATGGCTGGCCATACTGCTGCCGGCTGGCGCCCTGCTAGCGCTGTTATGGAAGAAGCTCGACCAGCCCAATCCCTGGATGCTCGGCCCACTGACCGTGTGCGCGGTGGCAAGCGCGACCTTCGATCTTCATCTGGGACTACCGAACGGCGTCGGCCAATTCGGCCAATGGCTGATCGGCTGTTCGCTGGGTTGTCACTTCGATCGGCCATTCTTTCGCAGCGCGCCGGCGTTCCTGCTGCGCATTCTGCTGTTCACGCTGCTGGCGATGCTCGCCGCGGCAGGCTTGGCCGAGGCGCTGGGTTGGGCGGCAACGCTCGATCAGACCTCGCTGATGCTGGGGATGATGCCCGGCGGCATCACCGAGCTGTGCCTGACCGCGGAAGCGCTGCAGCTATCCGTGGCGCTGGTGACGGCACTGCAGGTGTTGCGATTGTTTCTGGTGATGTTCCTGGCCGAGCCATTGTTTCGGTTGTGGCAACGGGCCAAGGGCTGACCCACCGTTTGGTGGGCTCTTCTGTAGCCCAACTCGGATGGAAGACTGATACACCGCTCGGTGGGTTACACGATGCGCCAAATTCGTGTGGCCATGCTTCTAGGCGCATGCGTCGCTACCCATCCTACATGGCTGGCATTTTTTGCTTTTCTGGCGCACCGAACCATTAGACGACTCCGATCGCCCCTTCAGGAGGCTGAGCGTAATCGTCGTGTAGAGGGTTGAGCGGCATGGATGCCGCGAGAGCTGCGAAGGGCCAGGGATGGCCCTCCGCAGCGGGCCCTCGGAACGGCGATGGAGCGAGGGAAGCCGAGCGAAGCGAGGCCCGTATGCAGGGGCAAGCATTTTTGCTTACTTTTTCTGCGACTGGAAAAAGTGAGTCGCCGTGCAAGGCGAAACCTGTCGGTCGTGCCGAGGAAAGCGCGGCGCCCTAATGCCAATCTTGACGCCAGCAGCATCCCCGTGACCGAGAGTAATTTTATTCAACTGGAAGCAAACCGATACGGCGCTTGGTGGGTCACGCGACACATCAGCTCGGCGCCTTTCGTCACTCAAGAACAATCAATTACCCAAAAAACCAATAGCAAACCAGAATCGCCGCGGTAATCCCGGCGAAATCCGCCGCCAGCGCACACCCGACCGCGTGCCGCGCCCGCTGGATGCCAACCGCACCGAAATACACCGCCAGCACATAAAAGGTGGTCTCGGTGCTGCCCTGCACCGTTGCCGCCACCAAGGCCGCGAAGCTGTCGACGCCCTGGCTCTGCATGGTTTCGATCAACATCGCCCGCGCCGCGCTGCCGGAGAAAGGCTTGACCAGCGCCGTGGGCAATGCGTCGACGAAGCGGGTATCCCAGCCCAGCGCTTCAACCAGCCAGCGAATCCCGTCCAGGCCAAAGTCCAGCGCGCCGGATGCTCGCAATACGCCAATCGCGCAAAGCATGGCGATCAGATAGGGCAGCAGGCTTTTGGCCACATCGAACCCTTCCTGCGCGCCTTCGACGAAGCTTTCGTAAACCGGCACCTTGCGCAGCGCGCCGACGATCAGAAAGGCGATGATCAGGCCGAACAGGGTCAAATTGCCGAGCAATGACGACAACGACGCCAGCGCCGTGGCCGAGAGCCCGGCAAGCAGTGCCATAAAGCCGCCCAGCAGCAGTGCACCGGGAATGAAATAAGCCAGCACCACCGGATCCCAGATGCGCAGCCGTTGTACCAGCGCCACCGCCAGCAAACCCGCCAGTGATGATGCGGTCGTCGCGAGCAAAATAGGCAGGAACACCAGCGTCGGGTTCTCGGCGCCCTGCTGTACGCGATACATGAAAATCGAGACAGGTAATAACGTCAGCGAGGAGGTGTTAAGCACCAGGAAAAGGATCTGCGCATTGCTCGCCACCGTCTTGCTGGGATTAAGCTCTTGCAGCGCGCGCATAGCCCGCAGGCCGATCGGCGTGGCGGCATTGTCCAACCCCAGACCGTTGGCGGCGAAGTTCAGCGTGATCAGTCCCAGCGCCGGATGCCCGGCCGGCACTTCCGGCATCAAACGACGGAACAGCGGCCCCAGCAGACGCGCCAGCTGCTCGATCAGGCCTGCTTTCTCGGCAATGCGCAAAAAGCCGAG
>Ga0070754_10002925_pt1 | contig 12306 bp, 18 predicted proteins | sample VirMetDEL_Sep_01_FD_75181 | JGI IMG/M metagenome (GOLD analysis project Ga0070754, IMG submission 75181) | Aqueous microbial communities from the Delaware River and Bay under freshwater to marine salinity gradient to study organic matter... | ecosystem: Environmental > Aquatic > Marine >... | reverse complement strand
GTTGATCAAAAAGAGCATCGAACTTTCGGAACCGGTTAAAGACCACCTTTTTATTCTCTAACAACCCGAGAGTACCTCTGAATCGAGCGATCTTATCGCCACGGAAACCTTTCGCCTCGTGGATGTGGATGTTACCGAGACCCCGTTCACTGAGGAGGATACGTCTAAGGTCAGCAGCGAGTGAAGCCTGGTAAGCAACCGACTCAACGACCAAAGTACATGTGGAGTAAGTGGGGAAGTACTCGCCCTCACTGTTCTCCTGAAGAATGCCCCACTCCACGAGCATCTTGCAGAGAAGATCTATCTTCTCCAAGTTGCCAATCGAACGAACTTGATGCGCATCAATAACGTAGTACTTGTCCTTTAACCTCCCAGCAAGCACAAACGCTGTGTAGTCTGAGGTTTCGTTTTTACTCGCGGAGAGGTCGATACCAACAGCGAGGCTATCGAACTCAGTTACGACGTCACCCTTAATCAAAAGATCTGGAGAGAGGACCAGATCAGATGTCATCACAGGTTGCTGCTGGTACTGGAAGGCAAAAGCAACTGGATCTAGCTCTTTCTGTCCTTGTAAATAGTCAACACTCCACTGCTCAGGCCAATAGCTTTCTGGTTCTCCCTTATCGTCATAAGTCAAAGCTTCTTGAGTGACCTGCTTCCAGCCTTTCTGCGGAACAAACATCGTCTTGTGGATGTCGAGCGGATGGAATCGAGTACCCAAGCAAATAGCTCGCCCGCCCTCAAAAATAATCGGAGCGATAACGGAGCTCCAGTTGTTGTTCATCTCCTCCCTAATAGTCGGGTTTTTGATGTCCGTACTTGATTTAATAGGGTCATCGACGATAACGAGGTGCGCACGTTTTGAGGTGATAGAACCCCTCAGACCAGCAGCACGGAGAGTAAATTCCTCGTCGCCCACACGGCTGATGCCCGCATAGTCGAAATCGATACTCCAGCCGATATCCGACTGCATGCCTGAACGCAACTGAACCTTCGGGAAGATCTTCTTGTACGTGGAGGAGTCAATAATCTGCTTAATGATTCGACTTTTCGGGATGGCAGTAGCGATGTTGTACGAGCAGTAGATGATCTGAAGGGGGAGACCTGCGGTCGTATGGCGCCCGATAATCCAGGCGGTAAACATGTTGAGAACCGTGGATTTGGCGCTACCCCGAGGAGCGAGGATATCCAGGTTGGGGCCAGCAATATCTATAAGGTATCGATTGCTCTCCCCGGTCACTAAATGTTGATGCCACTCCAGCATATGCTTTGCTGGGGCTTTATCCATAACAGTACAGAAGGTAGAGAAGTCATCTGCTGCCCTGGTAAATATAGAACTTAACTCCGGTGCCTCAGAGTCTACAGCTTTTGCTGCACGCAGCTTAAGAGCACGTCGATAAGCAAATGACTCTCTACTCGGCATGTCCTTTTAAAAGATGTCTGTATACTAATAGCCAGATTCTACCTTTAAATGGCAAAGATTCTCTGGTACGGAGACATTCTTTCGAACACAGGGTTCGCTAGAGTCACACATAGTATTCTTGAGCACCTAGCAAAAGATAATGAAGTAGTCGCGTTTGGTATCAACTACGCTGGAGATCCTCATAGCCTCCCATTTAAGGTCTACCCCGCTACAGCTAGTAACCCGTCTGATCGCTTTGGTATAGGTCGATTGCCACAGGTTGTCGAAGCCGAAAAGCCAGACTTCATAATCTGCCTGAACGACATCTGGGTGGTAAACCAAGTCTGGGAAAGAATCCACCTCCTCCAGTCCTCGCTTGGATTTAAATTCATCGCCTATTTCCCGATCGATTCGGAGTGGTACATCGAGAGTCACCTTCGCTATGTGAAGGACTGGGATTTCGCGATCACCTTCACGATCGAACAGGCTCAAAGACTCATGAAGCACGGCATCACTCCTAAGTTGATGGGCGTGGTGCCTCATGGCATCGATACCTCTAAGTTCTTCGCCATGGAGCGCGATGAGGCTCGCAGGCAACTGAAGCTCCCGTTAGATAAGTTCATCGTTCTCAACGCAAACCGAAACCAGCCGCGCAAACGAATCGACTTGACCATCAAGGCGTTTGTCGAGTTCGCTAAAGACAAACCAGATACGATGCTGTATCTCCATATGAGCGAGAAGGACCTCGGTTGGGATGTCCGCGCTCTGTTTGAGACGGAGATGAAGCGGAATGGTCTTAAGTCGGATCAACGACTGATCATGACCTCCAACAACATCAACTACGTCAACGCTCCCCCGGACGAGCTGCTCAATAAGATCTACAACGCTTGCGACGTCGGCATCAATACGGCAAACGGAGAAGGCTGGGGTCTCGTTCCTTTCGAGCACGCCTCCTGTAAGCGAGCTCAGGTCTTACCTGACCACACGTCCTGCGCCGACATCTGGAAAAACAAAGCGCCTCTCGCCCGAGTTGCCTCTTGGATTTACGACAAAGATCTTGGTGTGGAGCGGGGAATCGTAGACACAGGACACATGGCAGAGCTACTGACTGAGCTCTACGAGGACGAGACCTACAGAAATCAAGTTGCTGAGTCCTGCTTTGAGGTCACGCAGAATCCGTCCTACAGGTGGGACCGAATCGCCGAAGGTTTCCAACGCGCCATGGAGGAGCTGAGCAAGTGAGCCTGCAATTCCACCGATATCGGACTTATCACGACAGAGCAGTTCGTAAAGTCCACCTCCCTTCAAGCAAAGGTTTTCCCTCCGTATACCTCCAAGCGCAGGAGATTGGTGGGGAGTTCGTGCGAATAACTGATGGTCTGCCTCCCACGGCTGTCGCTAACTTCAGTCCCTGCGTACTTAAGCACCGTGGATCGACACTGATTGCGTGGCGATCACAGCCAGAACCTTTTGTGTTCCGGCACGACATGAAGTACTTCTACTACAACAACACGCCGACCGACATTTACGTAGGGGAGCTGCTTAGGGACGACACAATTGTTGCTCCGAGGAAACTAAGAGCAGGTAAGCATCGTCTCAGCTACGAAGACCCTCGCCTTTTCCTTTCGCCTGACGACAATCTGCACTGCCAGTTCATCACAAGTAGCTACGCCAGTAAGTGGGATAGCTCGAAGCACAAACTGGTTAAGAGCCCCAAGGTCTGCACAGGATTGATTGACGAGTGGGGTCAGCTCGTCGACTGCTTCTTCCCTCCTCTAGGACGAAACCTTCAGGATGGAGCAGCGGAGAAAAACTGGTGTTTCTACTCCAAAGGAGACGAACTAAAACTCCTTTACTCCACGGCTCCGATCGTCATCAAGACTCCTGGCCAGGAAGACAAGGTAATCGACTCGTCCTGTTTGAAGGAAGTTACAGGCAACCACCCGACTTTTAACTCAACCGCACCTGTGCAGATTGGGGACGAGTGGCTTGTTTTCTACCACTTCAAGTACATGGTGCACGAGCTCGATAAGAGACCGTACCTCATGTATGCGCTTAGCGCCTACACACTCGATGAAGACCAGACGAAGATCGTCCGCATGATGAAGGAGCCTCTCTTCGTAGGTTCGACTAACGACGATTTAATCACCTGGACGGATGCAGTTGGAAACGACATCTCGCATCAACCAGCTTGCATCCTTCCCTTTGGTTGCTTCATCGAGGATGAAGAGGAGCTCGTTATGTCACTCGGCGTAAACGACTCCTTCATGGGCATCTTTAGAACGCCAGTACTAAACGTGCTAAGTTTGATGCAACGTGTTTAATCTAGAAGCCAAGGGAGTTCGCTCTCATTAAACACGTCGGTGGGGAGCTTACAGGCTCCCTTTTTTATGTCTTCTCTTCGCGTTCAATCACTGACCACACAATCAATGACGCTTCTTCGAGAAGCGCGCTCATTGTGGGCTGGTCCTCAAAGCTATTAACAAGCTCTCGAAGACAGCGATCAGCACCCGCTAAGAGAAGCCCGCGTCGATCAAGACCATCGGTCAGCTGACGCACTGCTTGAATATGGGATCTAAGTTCCTTCTGCAGAACAGCGATCTTGGTTGCTGCAGTTGCGTGGTCTAACATCCCGGTCAGCGTCATTTGTCTGACGTTGCCAAGATCCATTTTCAACGCATCAATCTCGATCAACAGATCTTTTCTTAGATCTGCTTTCGGGTAGCGCTCCTGGATAAACGCAGTTAAGTCAGAAATAGAGCCTTCGTACCCAGGTTTCAAGAAGCGAGCAAAGAGAAACGCTTCTATATCACTTGTAGAGTTTTTAGCGTAATACGTAAACGCATCACGCTGGGACTTGCTGAGCGAATCCAGCCACGAAGCAACCGTGGTGGAGTCTCCGACTTTGGATTGGATCATGCAAAGAAACGCGTACCAGCCAGAGCTTGGCTAGCACCATAGCGCTTCATAGCAAGTTGAGCTTTAGTTTGCCCTTGAATATTCGCAAGGTCACTGAGAGTTTTGGCTTGCTGAAGTTTTAAACCACTCTCAAGTGCTTGAGCACCAAGGGCGAGACTACCCTCGGTCTTAGCTCGAGTGCTGAAGACGTCAGCCAGAGTATCGGCTTGCTTCTGAGCCACGGCGGAACGCGTAGCTTCCTGCAGTTGCCTCAACCCAAGATTGGTGCTTGCCAGGGTTCGAGCGAGTTCGTTCTCACCAGCCAAGGATGCAGAACCTGCTTGACCCAAAAACTGAGGACCAGCTAATTCAGTAGCAGTCCGTGCGTTAGCTAGGTTCTTAAGAGTATCGATACCAGCACCAGCTGCCCCCGTAGCGACAGCAGCTTGGGACGTTGTTGCTTTCTCAGCTCGATTCAGGGCTTCTTTAAGGATACCCAGCTGAGAGTTAGCGATCGTCGAACCCTCGAGACCAAGTGCTCCGCCAAGAGAACCCTGAAGAATCGCAAGACCGTTAATAGCAGCGGTCAGCGGATTGTTCATGGCAGCTGCAAGAGCGCCATACTGAGAAAAGTAATCCGAACCACTACCGCCGCCACCAGAGGATGAACCTCCGCCCCCTCCCGTAAAAGAGCTGACTAAAGATCCAATACCGCCTGCTGCGGTTCCAACTGCCGCTAGTGCCGGAAGAAAACCCATGATCAGTACAGCGCTTTAACGGGGGAGAAGCTAGCGGCACCAGTCCGAGAACTAGCTGCCATACCCGCAAGAACATTGGGGTTCGGCATGCCGAGCGTGGCGCTCAGATTCATCATGCCCACGGCCAGTTGCGTATCGCGATCAATCTGCTTCTGGGTGATAGCGGACCAAGCGTTGATGGTTTCCTTTTCAACAGCCCTCTGAGTCAGCTCGCGGGTCTGCTCCATCGCTGCTTGGTTAGCAGCTCGGACTTGACGCTCGTAAAGAGCAGCATCAATATCAGCCCTTTGCTGAAGGATCTTCGGGTCAATCGACTGCTGGAGCAGCTGCTGAAGAATCTTTAAAGTCTGCTCCTGAGCTCCGAGGGCGCCGCTTTGAGCTTGGCCTCGTTGCTGCTGACCAGCTTGCTCGGCTTCTTGAGTGCGCCGCTGGGCTTCAGCAGCCCTCTCCTCCATTTCCTTGGCCCTCTGATCCTGTTCCTTGGCCAGCTTTTCGGCTTCTGTAGTAACTGGAGGTTGGGCTTGCTGCCCAGCCATTTTCTGGGCTAACCGATTAATTTCACCAGGAGCCTCAAAAGGCTTGGTCAGCCTTCCAAGAATCTGGGGAAGAGCTTGAAGTGCCCGTCCTTCTGCAGTATCAAAAAATGAAGTCGACATCTTCTTTATTTCCCTGTCCCAATTGTACTAAGAGATCCTTGGAAATCAGGGCGCGCCAGATAATTACGCAGGAATTCTTGAGCTGCGCCACCGGTTGCCACCGCTTGAGTCCCCGCCATCTGAGCAAGAGCGGGAATAATCTGTGCTGAGGCGTTGATTTCTGCCATAGCCCGCTCGCGCTCACCTAGTTCTTGAGCCATCGCACGCTGGCGATTCACATCCTCCTCGATTCGCTCACGCACATCGATCTGAGGTAGATCGACAATCCCCAGAGTCGCCAGTCGGAGAATGGCTCGGTTTAAGTTCTCCTTGCCGTAAACCCGCTCGAGGTTTGCCAGCTCACTGGGTCCAACTAAATATTTACCCCCTTGTGCAACCGCAGGAGGTGCTTCACCTAAGCGACCAATACCGGACGAGGCACGGGTTAATACCTCACCGCCGACATTACCGAGAAGTTCAGCTAAAGCAGCTCTAATAAAAGAACCACCTCCAGCAGCAGCGGCAGGAGCGGCAGCGGCAGCAACAGCAGGAGCCATAGTTAAGAAAGACCCGGTTTGTCGAAACTAGTGCCTGACGGCGGCTTCTTTATTGATTGTAGTTCATTAGGCATTGATTGTACGCCTAACTGCATACCCTTCTGATCCACAGAGGGCAGTGCTGATGTCTGTGGAAAGTTGGATTCGATGTACATCTTCAGAAACGAAGTTGTTTCTAAAGAAGGAGCTAACTGACGAACATCGCGTTCGCGTAGCTGCTGTGCACGAACGTTGTGTCTCATCAGCTCAGATACTGGAAGTTCTCAGAGGGAGCGATATTGTTCGAGGCCGGAGCATTCAGCATCGAGTAGTTAGAACCCAGGTTGGGTGTGTCGTACTGAGCAGGACGCTGAGCCGAAAGCATATCCATGTGCTCGTCTTGCTGATCAGCGAGCTGTTGCAGCAGCTGCACAACAAGAGCGAATTCTTCGGGCTCTAACTCTGCGATCAGAGAAAGCAAATACTCGTCATTAGGGTTATCATCAGTAACCCGCATGCGCTGCTCAAGCTGAGTGCGCTGCATGGGGTTGTTGTTGTCGGGATAACCATTAAGTGAATGGGTTGCCCCGGTGTACATACCCTCATCCGCCTCGTGCCCAGGCATCGGGGGCAGGGCAGTAGCAAAACGACGAACAATTGCAGCAGTCGCAGGGGTTGCTGCTGCCATCTCTGCGGGAGTCGTAGGAACAGGCAGTCCCAGAATCCGAGCAGCTAGTTCGTAATCGGCTTTAGAGAACACCAGAAACCACCACGGCTGATTTATCTATATTACCGCGTATCTCGAGAATATCGCCTGGCGTACAGTCGAGCGTGATGCACAGCTTCTCTAGTACGTCTGGAGAAGGAATATAGTTAGAGTCAGAGTATATCTTGCGCGTCGTGGTAGGCGATAAGGAGGCTAGCTTACTTAAGGCGAACGATGACAGCTCGCGACGGTCCAGGAGATCCTTAAGAGTATTCAGCAACCGTCCGCTAGACGTATGTGAAGAATAGAAAGGCATTCCCCTGTAACCCCGAAGTAGCTAGCTTAAGCGAATTTAAAACCTTCAGAAATATCAACTAAACCAGAGCCGCTGAAGTGACCAAACGAAGTTAGATCGAGCTTAGGGCTCTGAATCCGACGCCAGTTCATGATTTCTGATTCAAAACGGATGTCATCTAAAAACAACCAACGGTTCTTTTTAGAGAAGGTAACCGTAGATAGAAGACTTAAGAACTTCTCCTCAAACTTACCGTCCTTAGGTCCATCACACATAATAAAGGTAGACTCAATAAATCTGTCTTTATGAGCCTCAAAAACCTCAGGCTCCTGTAAATTATCTGTGAACTGAGTCAGCCGACCTCCCTCTGAGACAAAGTCGTCCGGTGTCAAGTAGGTGGTTTCGAACTGATGCCAAGGAAGAACATCAAACGTATCAACCACAGCCTCAAACGCGTAGTCGAGCATCACACGGGTCCCTGTGCCGTAGTGAGTACCGACGTCGACAATCTTCACCTGCCCTTCGTCGTCAACAAGGTGAGTCAAAAGACCCGCCAATAGTCGGTAATGATCACCAGGGAAGCAGTTAGCGAAGGGGTTATCAATAGAGAGTTTTAGCTTTGAGGCAGTCGATAAAGCCCTAAAGACATAGTCAAATTTAGAAAACGACTGTGTAGCAGGGTCGTCATCTACTGAAACGATTGCCGAAGGGAAAGCCTGACGTACGGAGACCATAATCACTTAACAAGTGGAAGCATAGTAACACTAAAAACCTAAATTCTTATGACGACAGAACTCGAGGTCCCAGGTAGTAAAGCTGTTGGGAAGCTCAGGGATATTAAAAGGAGTTTTGTAAGTCTCTCCTTCAACGTGGGCTTGCCACGCTTCGCTCCACTTAGCGTGTAGGTATCTCTTATTCATTTCGTGCGCTACGTGAACAGCATTCTGTAGGCGAGGTTCGGAACGCCAGGTCTGAGACCCGTCGGAATAATCCTTTTTGGTTCCGTGGTAGTACCCGTGCTCGAGACCTAAAACACGCTTGACGTCATCATGGATGAAACGCATCCCGTAGTCCATATCCTCGCAATAGCCCGGATAGAGGTTCTCATCGAACAACCCATACTTCTGAACCATCCAGTCCTTTAACAAGAAGATATCCCAGCCGCCACCGGAACCGTGCACAATACCAACTTCTTCGTCTTCTGCTTTGGAGCTCATCTCTCCAAGAAAACCTGGCTCAAACATCACATCGTGGTTTGAAATCACCCAGTAGGGCGCCTTCATAAAACTCTTGATTATCAGATTCCACGCTCCGGAGCACCCGATATTGGCTGGCATGTGGGTTACATGCACCCGTCGCACAAAAGGATTGACGAGGCTTTTAACAGCCTCCACTTCCTCGGTAATCTGACCTCTACCGTTGTTATTGAAAACAACAAAATCATCTACAGGGTAATCAATGCTCATGAAGAGCCTGTGTAACCAATAGGGATTATTAACAATCGCTGTACCGATTACAGGGATGGGTTTTGACATTGCCCTACTGATTTATGTCAGCATAGTAGCAAACTTAAGCTTTTGAGTACTGCGTACAACCGATCGCGTCGACAGTCTCAGCTTCAGGGTAATCGAAAGAGCATCCGAACTTAGTTTTATGAGCACACGTAGTACAAGGAAGATCCACATCTTCTGGCTTGACATAGGTTTGCGTACGCTCCAGTGAATTCTTAATATGCTTAAGAGCTATACGAAGTTCTTTAAGCTCCTGATAAGCCTCATTACTAATTTCGAACCGCGTCTCCCTGTAAAAACATTTTTCGCAAGTGTGTCGCCTGCGAATGCCTTCTGGGACTTTTCTAGATTCAAGGACCACAAAAGCGGGTTCACTGCAACAGGGACACTTAGCCTTGTTGGTACGAAGACCGCGAATTTGATCGACTGTGTGGGGTTTAAGTTGAGCTGCCATTTACATAAAAAAGTACCCGAGGTGGGATTCGAACCCACGCTGGAGCGATTTTAAGTCGCTTGTCTCTTCCGCTGGACTACTCGGGCCAGCAGTGACAGCATACTAGCTTTCTTCGGGTTCTACGGAGTCTTCCGCGAACTTGTAGTAATCCTCGTTTTCCACGAAGGATGAGACTCGAGAGTCTTTGTTTTCAGGGTGAGCCCAGGTGTCATCGAACGGAAGAGGCTCTGTTCCGTACTCGAAAGTATCGTAGTCGTCTTCGTTGCGTGGATCTTCTATAAACGCATAATGTGTCGTCTCCTCTTCAATAAACCCTTGGAGCTCCTTGATCGCTAGCTCAAGAAGCTCGTCGTCTGAGAGATTCTTATCGGAAGAGGACACCGAGGCTCGGGGTTGGCTTTGCCTACCGTAGGTCTAACTCTGGAGCCTTGCAAGCTGTTTGCAAACTGCTGTACGAGGTTCACCGTATACACGCAGGTTATTGAGCTGGCACTCCTTAGCCCACTGTTTCTCTCGACGCATCTCGACAGCCGCAGGATTAATGGTGAAGAACGCGACCCAGAGCAAGATAAAGAGAAAAGGTGTCCCAAACCAGATAGCGAGCTTGGTAAGGGAGTTAGCGCCCGCATAGACGGCAACTGCTTGCACTGCGTGCTTGGAGTCCAGGTTGATGTTGGTGTTGTTAGTCATGTAGGTCACCTTGTGACATGCACATCATACACAGCACACCTAAGCGTGTCAAGAAAATACTGCTACCATGCTGAGAGCTTACAGATCCTCAGATGACAGCAGCTTCTAAGCCTTCATTCAAAGAGCTTATGAGCCAGATGAAGCAGGATGCTCCCACAGTGGCTCCTACTGTCGCAATCCAAGGTAATAAGAAAAAGCTTGACGAGCGATATGACCTTAATCAGTCCTGGTACGACGCTCTGCTTAACACCGACATGGTGCTCTGCTCGCGGGACGAAGCTAAAGATCTCCGTTTAGACCCAGAAGCTAAAAGGCAGATTGTCGAGATCGGAGTCTACGAGGGTGCCTCCTCGGCTTTCTGGTCTGATTTCTACATGAATCACCCGGAATCGCGTCTGATTTCCATTGATCCTTTCACCGGAAGCTCAGAACACCACGAAAAACCAGAAAACTACCCCGAACTGGAGCGCATCGAGCTCACTGCTCGTGGAAATATCGCTAAATCCGACAACGCAGCCAAGATCGAGATCCTTAAAGGTTGCAGCTGGGACGTCTTCCCTGAGCTGAACCGTCGTTTTGGCTCCGAACCGTGGATTGACCTCCTGTACATCGACGGCGCACACGACCCAACCTCTGTAGCACGCGATACTACGCTCTACGTGCCGATGGTCAAGTCTGGAGGCGTTGTAATCTTTGATGATTACGGTCACCCTGATGTTAAAAGGGGTGTCGATGGCGCCTTGACGGCGTTCGCGTCCATGGAATTGGCTATCTTTACCGGATGGCAACTCGCCTGCAAAGTCAAATGAACAATTTCCAACTCCTCAAGAAGCTCGACAAGGCTCACTCCATCTGTGAGCCATGCGGCGAGGAGTTCGGAGACCCCTCTGGCAAACCATATGTACTGAAACAAGGTGTTTGCGATGTCTGCGGTGACCACACGCTTGTATCTGACACGAGTAACTGGGGTCACCTAAGACGAGGACGCGCTAAAAGCGTCAAAAAAATCACAAGCAAAGTCTTCGAAGAGCCTCAAACTTAAATGGCTGACGTCAAACGAATCTGCGCCAACTGTCTGTATTTCGATTTAGTAAAAGTCGGAGAACACAACGCTTATGGTCTCTGCAGGCGCCACGCTCCCTTCGCTCGGGAGAAGCAAGGACCAGATCCAGCCAAAGCGCAGTGGCCTCGTGTCACCGCTCATCTTGACTGGTGTGGAGAATTTGAGCTCCGTTGAGGCATGAAACACGCCTTTCTAGCGCTTTTCCACAGAGATTATTTCCCTAATAGCTTGCAAGGACGTCGTTTTTTATTACTGCCCTTTGCCCTTAGTCTTCTACAGCTTGCATTCTGGCTTATTTTTTTACACCCCACCCCTCGGGCTTCGTCCAACGCGTCAACTGAATCTTTCTCTCATCCACGAGATGCCAGCTGCTCACATACGACTGCTCACCCCAAGCAGCCTTAACTAGGATGCTGTACGAGTCTTGTGGGATAACTTCGAAATCTTCCTCGTCAAACATCGTCGATACGATCCTCAGGAAATAACACCTTGTACACAAAGTTAATCTGAGCTGCTCTATCTACATGTTCGTTATAAGCTGCAATGATTGTACCCTTAATGATACTAGGCAAACGATTGATCATACTATCGTCATCTAGGTATTCATACAGACAATCTTTAAGCCTATCTTCAGCTTGCTTCTCGTAAGTATTCTGAATCATTTGCTCGTACCCCGGAAAAGGAAGTGGTTGATCAGTCAAAACTACTCCTACCGCAGTGCGAGCTTAAACTCTAAATCACCAATGACGAATAACGCCAGCGATGATGAAACAATTGGTCACGAGGTACGACACGAAAATGAACGTTCGTACCCACGCAACTCGATCTGAAACAACGTCACAATCGGACGCTTTTGGTCCAAGAGCATTCGCCCAAATGTGAAACGCTCTGCGCCGCCGTCGCATCAGTCAATGTGCAGTTCGCCGTTCTCGTCCCACGAGAGGCTGTGCATTAAATGATAAGGGGGCTGCTTTAAATTCGAGGTATTACTCCCCCGATTTATAGCTTTAGGAGTAGCCATCGCGATCAGTTTGCCAAGCTGCTCGTGGATGCGATTCACATTGCCATCTGAAACAAACACCGTTGTGTTGCAAGTCAAACAACTCTAGGAAGCCTTGCGACGCAAGAGATCTAACGTAACGAAACCTTTCGTATTTCTAAGGAAGTAGCTTTTTACAGAGGCAAAGAACGAGCCAACAAATTAGCCAGTAACTAACTGAAAAGTAAACCAGAGCAGCCAGTGAAACCTCTGAGTCCACTTAAACTCCTTTAAGCTTGCCAAGCATGCGGGCGCGTTCAACACCTTCGCGGATTCCTGGTAAATTAATCAGTTCCCTAAGTGCAGCTTCCTCAGCTTC
>Ga0070754_10002924_pt1 | contig 12314 bp, 20 predicted proteins | sample VirMetDEL_Sep_01_FD_75181 | JGI IMG/M metagenome (GOLD analysis project Ga0070754, IMG submission 75181) | Aqueous microbial communities from the Delaware River and Bay under freshwater to marine salinity gradient to study organic matter... | ecosystem: Environmental > Aquatic > Marine >... | reverse complement strand
GTTTGGAAATCTGCTTTACCTGTTCCATAGTAATAATCTGATGGCTGTGAAACAAAGTAAGATAGAACTCGGATTCCCATAGAACGTACTTTTTCTACCATTTTTCTGGTGTGTTTCAGAGCTTCATCATTACTATAGTTGATTCCGCGTTTGTGATTTCCATACCAGGGCATCCCATCGGAAATATTGATAAAGTAACTATCCATATCATTTGAAACCGGAATGAATTTGTCCATAATCGCTTCAAAGCAAAGGCCTTCAGGAGTGGTTCCATTGGAATCCAAATATCGGAACATTTTTTTGATTTTCACAAATTTATCTTTGTTTGAATCATACGCCAGAACAACATATGGAAGTGGGTCAATACTATCTGTGGTGGTTCGGAATGAAATCTGAATCGAAAGGTTTGGAATCATATCAACTGCTTGGGCCAAAGCCACAATGTTTGTCATTGTTTCCAACCACTTTTTACCACCCATAGAACCACTGGCATCTACTGAAATGTGAAGATTTGCCTTTTTGTAGGAATCGGTTTCCAAATATTGAAATACATTTTCGTTTCCAAACCCAAGTGAAGCAACCATTCTCTTATCAATTCTTCCGTTTCGTTGGCGGTTGAAAACGGTGGTTCTTTCTTCACTTCGAACTTTCAACTTTTTACCCAACATCTTTCCGATTCGGATTCCTTTTTGGATTGCTTCATCCAAATCATCTGATGTCCAAAGTCCACCACCATAGCTCATTCTGGTAAGTGGAAATTCATTACTTTCCAAAAGTGCCTGAGTCATATCGTTGACAACCACAACATCAACTCCGTTTCCATTGATAGATTTTCCAACGGTTGTGAGTTCCGTTCCACTTTCTTCAATCACTTCCAATTCTTTTTCTTGTTTTTTGGCGATGGAAGTTTTACGAACATCGCCATTCAGAAAATCAATTTGTTTTTGGATTTTCTTTGCCATTGATCTCTTTTGGTTATCGGTGAGTTCTTTCAATTCAGCTTCTTTGGATTGAGAATCATCAGAATCACTACCTTCCTGCATTGATTCTGAATCCATATCCAAAGATGTATCGTTGCCAGAAGTATCTAAACTCTCATCAGATTGAGAACCACTATAATTATCGGTAGGTTCTCCACCATCGGAAGATTCTCCTTCTTCACCACTTTCTGAATCTTGTGATTCGGTATCAGCAACCGGAAGGTTTTTTAGCATAATTCCAAAGATTTGAAACGCCACATTTTGTGCATCTTTGGTACTTTTCAATCTATCAATCGTTGAGAGTGAGATGGTAGTGTAAATCTCTTTCAACCCTTTGAGAGCGTTCAAATCTGTATTTACATTGTGAAGGTTGATGATTCGGAACATATAAGATTCCACAGTTTCATCACGATATTCTGTGCTTTGAAGAGCCTTATCAATCACTGAATCATTGAAGTATTTATCATACATACTTCGATAATACTCACGATAACCAGGTGAGTTTTTGAAAATATAGTAATCAATTCTTCGGTCCTCAACCCAATTCCAAATGTTCTTAATAACTTCAATGTAATTCAAAACACCCTTTCTGATAGCCTTTTCAGATATTTCTGAAGGAATCGTATGGGGAAGGTTTTTTAGAATATCAAAATCTGAAAGTTTAATGTGAGAAGCTTCGTGAAGAGCCAATCCAACCACCACATCAAAATCTTTTGGTTTCAGAATATTTTTACCGATAACAACGGATTTACCACCTGTATAAGAATCTCCCCTACTTTGATAAGTAACAGGAATGTTTTCGTTGGTTAGAATACGAACAAAGTTTGAAATTGCCCGCTTAGAACTTGCCAATTTGTAAAGGTTATCCGATTCAGTAGTTTCAACATCTTCCAATGTGAAGGTTGAATCATCAATCCAAAAAGAAGAATTTCCAAAATTTTTCATAGTTAAGGGTTTTAATAGTTAGGGGGTTATCTTTACTACAAAAACAATATAGTGAAATCCCCAATCAATGTCAAGTGTTTTTTTCAAAAATCATCAGAAAAATTTGAGTCATCATAATCATCATATTGAATAATCATTTCCAACTCATCTTTGATATCTTCAACTACTGTCCAATCTTCGTATTCGATTGCCCGTTCTAAGGATTCGTATAATTTTGTTAATTTATCTACTAAACTCATATCTTAATTATATTTTTAGTAAATATAGATAAATTAAATTTTTTGATTTATCCTTTTAACAAAACTTTTTTAGTTTCATATTGGGTTGGTAATTCAACGGATTGACTTAAATTTATCAATTCATCTTTTAGATATGTAAGGGTTTCTATATCTTTTCGTAAATTTTTATCATATTCGATATGTCTGTATAACTTTTCTTCCAACCTTCGCAGGTCTTCTTTACATTTATACTGATTCATTTTCATTTCCAATTGTAGTGTAGATAAGGTATAGAAAATCTTACCTAATGCCAAAATTGAAACAATACCATAACCACTTAAAATATAAACTAATATTTCTGAAAATTCCATTTAGTTTTTTCGGTGTAAGTTAAATAGTTCATCCACCAATTTTTGTTTTTTCAATCGGTCATTTAACTTTACTCCAAACTCAACCTTTGCTCTTTCAACTAATTCACGTTTTGTTAAATCCGATAATTCTTTTTTTGTTACTTCTACCGGTGGTGGTGTTTGTGATTCGGGTTCCCCTCCAAATCCAATGAAACTTAAAAATCTACTCAATATACTCATAGTTTAGTTGTTATTTTTGTATATAAATATAGTAATAAAAATAAAACCGAAAAAATCAGTATTCTCCGTAAAGAGAATACCGTTTTTCTGGTTCTGGTTCTACCACTTTTTCTTCTGTATAGATTGTGTAAACTAAGCCTTCTCGAGCATCAATGTAAAATTTGGTAGCAGCTATTTTTTGATAAACAAACTCCAGACAATCAGTAAGAGATTCCAACGTAACAGTATTGTTTGAAAGCGGAACCCATCTATCACCAGGTGGTTTTCTTTCTGCTACTACTACCTTTTTTTCTTCTAACTCTATTGTTGGTTCTTCCATCATTCAATTACACCAATGATTCTACTTTGTTTTGCTCCGCTGATTTTGTAATCAATATTTACACCCGAATTTTCAAAATCTTGAACTACTCTTGCCTCTGCTTCAGTTACTGTTTGGGCATTGACAAGATAAACTTCTTTTTGTTTTTTGTCCCTACCACCTTTGGTACTTCCAATTACAAGTTCTGCGGTTACTTCAAAATATTTTGGTTCATTCATAATTTTATTATTTAGTTAATAGTTATACGTTTAATATACCCAATTCTGAGCCCAAAATCAAATTATTTTTACCAATTCCATTCTTTTGTTGGCCCAGTCAAATTTCCCACAATCAAAAATCTACAATTCAAACATAACATTCTTAAATTATCGTATTTGTGATTTGTTCTATCTCCATCAATATGATCTAATACAAGAGGAACTCTAAAATCTGTGATTCTTCTTTCTTCAAATCCACAATTACTACACTTTTCTTCTACATACCCATTGTTAATCAACCTTCGTTTCAATTTCCATACCGGATATTGTGGGTGTTTACCTTCCAATATATCATCCAATGGATACCCACCACTATTAGAGAATGTTCCCTTAGTGATTCCAATACCCCTTTGGTTTTTTAGATTTTCAAATATACCATACAGTTTTGCATACTTTTTGTAGGTGCTGTAGGCAACTCCCAATAATCGGGCGGCTTCCATTGCAGAACGGGCCCTACTTTGGGCTTCTAATATTTCAGATTCCAATAAAGGTTTTGCACCTAATCCCCTTTTTCTCTTAAATACAGTGGGAGCAGGTTTTGGGTTTTCATTATCGTTTTCAAGATTTGGAAATATAATATCGTCTTGTTCATCCATAACATTTTACTCTGTTAAATTATCTTTGTCTATAAATATAGATAAATTTAATTTTCAGTAAATTTCATGCACAATTGAAAGCCATATAGTTTTGACATCGGTTTTTTTCCTAACATCTATCTTGATATTCGGTTGCAAGGATTCGTATTTTTCGTTATTAGGGTATTCTGAATTATATATGTATATGATATTCGGTTTATTTACTACGTTGGATATATAGGAATGTAAGGTTTTGTAATCTATATTTGATATATCCAAAATGGTATCACATTCTTTGGTATGCAGTAATTCTATATAAGAAAGTAGAATCTTTTCTCTATCTAAATTTTCTATCATCGTTGATATGTAGGAATTTGATATATAGGCATCATCTATATAAAAAACATCCTTCCGCCAATTCTTACGTTCCAACTCTAAATAGGTTTGTAACTTTTTACCCAACTCCCCACGTATATGTGAAAATGTAGGGTGTGAAACTAACCAATATAACATTTATATCATTCCCGCTTTTTTGAGTTTTAACTGATGTTCTATCCACATTTTACCAATACGATTTTGAACTGGTCTTCTTAAAAATTTATTGACCTCTTTTTGGATATCCTTTCCAATAGGTTTATATACTGTATTATCTACAATTACAAAATTTCTTCCAAACATTCGTTGGAATGAACCTAAATTGTCTTGAACCGATTTCCAACTACTTGTTACAACATCTTCTGGTAAGACTCTATCCCGATTTCGGTTTCTTTCTAATGCAACTTCCAATGATGTATTAACAAAAATCATATAACAATCGTAACCCAATGATTCTGCATGATTTTTTTTGAATTTTGTTATCATTTTATGAATACCAGTCTCATCGAGAATCATTCCCAATCTCCCCATCTCATAGAATCTTTGTTGTTTTTGTGTTAATGCTCTTGCCCGCAATCTAATTGAATCGTCTCCAACGGTAAGAAATGCCCATAATTCGGGATCTTCCTTTTCAATTTTGGCTAAATCTTTTGGATTGACTCCATTATCTTTTAACATTTTTTCAAACGCGGTATCTGAATTTATAACTTTTAGTCCACCTGCAGAAAAACTTTGCATCAAATTTTTTCCTACTCCGAAAATTTCTTTTAAGGCATAAGATTTACCAGAAGCAGGACCACCCGCCATAAACACACATTTAAGGATTCCTGGATCGTAAACCCCTTCTTCTAAAATTTCGTTTAATATATCTGTTAAATTCATTTTGTAGTTTATACATAAATATAAATTACCAACGTTTTTCCCTACGTTTTTGTTCTCTGACCGCCTTCTTTCTTGCCTCTCTACGTTTTAGAGATGGTTTTACGAATTCTTGTCTTTCGTAATATTCCCTTAAAATACCAGATGCACTCATCTTTTTCTTAAAAATATTTAGGGCTTTATTCAAGTCCTTATTTCTTACTTTTATTGAAACTCCGTTTTCTTTTGCCATAACTTGTTTTATTTGTTTGTTAATGTTTTTGTTATTTGTAATGCTATTTCTATAGGTAGTTTTACCCTTACAAACCTCAGCATTTCATCAGGAAACGATGCTCTGCAGGCTGCCCACCTATGATGTCCATCTATTATATATCCATCCTTAGAAATGAAAATTGGGTGAATTTCTTCCATCCCATACTTTTTAATAGATGATACGATGTTGTTTATCTTTTTTCTATAAAGTTGTTTTTGAGTTGGAATACACTCTTTGGGATGGATAGTTCCGGTAGAGAGTGGAATTCCTAATTTCTGAAATTTCTTTATCATTACCACTACTTCATCAGATTTTATTTGTGGCATATCCCGTCTACTCACTAATTCATCTAATTGAGATAAGGTAACGGTTATTTTGTTATTACTACTTTCTACCACAAAATCAGGTGGTATTACATTCTCTATGTGAGATTTATAGTATTGTAATCGTTTTCTTTTAGATAACATTTTTATTTACGATATTTTTGGAAATCCAAATATTGTTTCTTTAATCTTCTTTCCACCACCCAATTCTCTTACATATTTACCCCTATCACCTGTCATTTTGAGATTTGAGTTAGGAAATACTTTTTGGGCTTCCCCTTCATCTGAAATATAACGAACTCCCATTTTATACAATATATGCTCTAATGCATCAGAAGCTTCTACCCAATTTCCTTTTTTTGTCAATAACAACTTTAATCTATTTAATACAGCATCAATTGATTCTCGTGAACCATCGTGTCCAATGCCCTGTATCTTTTGTCCCTGCCAAGGTTCCCCTGCCCTTGCGGTTCTATAAAATATGGTAGCATCTATATCCGGTTTATCATCAATATCAATTGAATGCCAATCACTACCTGCCAAATCTCTTTTTGAACGAATGAATGAACCTTCAGGTGCCTTTTTGTATGCTTGTTGAACTATGGTAATCAAGTCATCCGCGTACTTCATAGGCTCTACATTTGTCCATTTCTTTTTCGGTATCTCTGAAAGTAATTCTTTTAATCTAATCATTTATCTATTCAAATTTATCAATCCTTCTACTATCGTAACCCCTTCTTTTTTACACTTTTTCCAACCACCACCTGCTTCCTTGTATTGTTTGGCAGCCCAAGCATTGGCGTAGGCACTGGGGTAAACATCAAATTTTTTCTTTGCCTGTCCTTTATAGTAAGACCATTTTGATGAATCTGTTGGACAATTTTCTTCTAAAAATAATTCCAATTCGTTTAATCTCGTTTTCATTTCATTTACCGATTTTGATTTTGTTTTTCTTCCACCCCCTCTTGCCTTCCTACCTGCACAATGGGCTTTTTGAGAAAACCCCTTTGGGTTATTACAATCTATACTCCGTTTATATTTTTTACTCCAACTCATTTAAGCTCCGGTTTTTACCATTACCGGTTTTTGTCCTTTTTTGGATTCACCACCTTTTGATTTATCACCTGCTTTCTTTTGTGCATCCCTTTTTCGTCTTACAAAACTGGCGATTCCTTTTGTTCCTAATTTCTTTGCTTTCTCTTGTGACAAACACGCTGAATAAGGTTCCCCTTCTTCTGCATCTCCGCATTTACCCATTTTTTTACCAGTAGTGGAATATCTATCCCAACCACCACCTGTGGTAGAACCTGTTTTTCCTTTACCAAACCATTTACGAAGGTCTTCAAATACGTTTGGGGTTTTAACCCGTCTCCAACCACCACCTGGTGCCCTAAATAAACGGGCGGGTATATGTAAGATACCATCCTTTGGTAATTTAGAATAGTATTGTTTATCAATATGTAAAACCTTTACTATAAATACCCGTTTGATGTTATCTGCACCCATTAAAACAACTTCTACATCTACTTTTTTACCCCCAATTTTTAGATAACCGGCGTAAACCTCACCCTTTGTAAATTTTTCATTCAATATGTTTGTCAATCGTATCATACATCGAATTTCTTTATCGCCTGTTGAATTACTTTTTCAGGATTTGGATTTTTTATAGATACACGATTTACGGAAACATACCACATTCTACCTCTTACCGCCAAATCATTTTGAATTAGTAAATCATGTCCAGTTTTTTGATTTACTATTTTTATTCTACCACCATAAGGTGCACCATAATCATCATACTGAACGGGTTCATATTGTGTTACCGCCCAATCACCATATCTTTTACCCCGTTTTACGGCTTCGTTTACCATATCAACTTGGTAAATTAGGTCTCCGTGACTTTTTTTACTTACATAATCTTTCATATCAGGTGTTAGAACTAATGAACTTTTATCTTGACTTACCACCTCTTTATCATTTGGTTTGAGTTTTTGTTTTCTCATCCATCTGTTTTTTGCTGCAGTGCTATGGAAAGTAACCTTTATATTCTTTGCTTCATTTACCGAACCCCCTTGAACCACAGATTGAATTCTATCAATGTGGCCTTGTATATATGAATGTTCTGAACCCAAATCCATCATACCTGCCATTGTCATAATTTGGTCACCCAAAATTTGGGCAACTTCACCATAATAGGCATCTGGTTGATATCCTTCTTCTTCTACATGCTTTTCAATAAAATAAAGAACGTCTTGAAGTTTGGCGGTTCGGGCAGCCAAATCCATATCGACCCCCTTTGATTCTATATCTTTGTAAAGTGCGGTTGCTGCAGGACAGACATCAAAGTGTTGAGTTTGATATCCACCTACGTTTACTTCACCTTCATCTTCTTCTACAATGGGTGAAAATGCCCTTGCATATGGATTTGAATACACTTTCATTTGTTGTATTCTATGTGATTCTTTTAATATGTTTTTTAGTTTCATAATGTTCTCTCTGTTTAGTATTTTGCGTGCTGAACCCGCCATTTTATTCCTTCTTTTGTTCGTAACATTTCTTTTACTGCCCTTACATTTTTGGGTGAATCATCAATAAAGTAAATATCGTTGTATCCTTCATTATCTACTTTGTCTTCAATCCAATCTGCTTTATCTTGTGGGTTTGCTGAATCAAGAGCCACTACATAAATGTTTCGGACTCCAATAGTGTTTAAGTATTCTTTTATGGGTTTGTATGCCGCCCTAGCAGTTAATATAAACAAATCACCATCGGAACGTTTACTCATTCTTTTTAATACAGATGTAATTTGTTTAATCTCTGTTGGTTCTTTGACGTTTCTGAAATCTGAATAATCAAATTCATCACCCCCTTTTGGTTTGTAAACTGCGTATTGAGCAGGTGTTAATTCAAACTCCTTACCTGTCTTTGTATTGGTTACATATACTAAGGCTTTTGTTTTTACAACGGTGTCATCAAAATCGAAAATGCGTATTTTTTTAACCTTACTTTCAGCAAATAAACTTCTACTTATCATTTCTTTCAGTAATATCATACTCAACGTTTCATTTCACTATTTATATCCAAAAGCCGTTTGTTTTCAGACTCTAAATACTTTACTTTCACCGTCAATTCTGCTACATCTCTGGTGAGTTGTAAGATTTTATCCCGCATTTCATCTTTTTCCAGTGAACTACGTTCTAACAATTGTTCCAATTTATCAATTCTTCTGGTACAATCTTCTCTAATAAAGTCCTCATCACTTTGTTTTGCTTGAAACCTTTTTTCATAATATCGCCATGCACCGGCTGAACCCAGCACTGTAATCAATGTTATGATAATTGCATATAAAGATTCTACTTCCATTAGTGTTCATTTCTAACTTTTGATTCTAAGTAATGAGCGGTGGTTCCAACGTATTCTCTGGCCTTTACAATTTTTGCTTGCCACCAATGTGGAAAATCAACCTCTGGATATTTTTTCTCCAGATAATCAATCATTTTATATAACTTTATACTGTATTCCGCCATTTGATATACGGTGTCTTTTATCATTTCCGGCTCATCGTCTGTGTGACCAATTTCTACATCCTTTCCTTCATCAATATAAAGTTCTTGGTCATAACCAGTTTTTGCAACCTTATCAATATAATCTAATTCTTTTTGTTGTAGAACCGAAAGTTGTTTCTGTAAATCATTTATCTTTTTTGTGATTTCTCTAACAGGTTTAATCAACTCTTCCTTTTTTTGTGGGTTGGTTTCCCTATTCAATTTTCTGGCGTATTCACCAGCATACTTTCGTTTTCGTTCCATCTTTAACTTATCTATTTCTCGTTCTACCTTCTTAATATCATTTGAAATAGATTTTGATTCATATACTCTCATATTTATTTATCTTTATTGTTTCCACCAAATATTTTTCCAGCTTCCGCAATTCCGAATGAACCTAGTGTAATGATAACAAATGAATTGAAAATTGTATCATCAATCACTAACTCATGTCCCATAATTCCGGTTACCAAATCCGCAAATGCAAATAAACTCATAATTGCAAATGAAGAAAATCCTACTACTGATTTTTCGTTCACATCGTTTTCATCTTTGAATATTTTTGTAAATGACATAATGTTTAATTTTTTAGTTAATAAAAAGTCATCATAACCAATTATTAAAACAATTTATGTAACATTCACCTATAAATATAGAAAAGTGGGAAAAACCAAAATATAATTATAGATAGATAAGATTATTTTGATATTCATTCATCTCTCTAATATCCAATTTGAGATTACCCAATTCAAATTGACCTATCGCACCGCTATCATTGATAATATCACTTATATTTTGTATTACGTTGTAATCATTGTTATTAAAAGAATTCCCATTGATGTGAATAACAATTTCTTCAGTTGGGGTTTGTATTGAAGTTATTCGTTTGGTTAAATCATACGATGTGGCCTTTTGTTCCCTTTGGATATAACTTTCAAAATCGGAATCTACATAAATTCTATCACACCAAGGTTCAAGAATAGATAATAGTTGATAATTTGAATTTTCTAAAACGATTCCTATATTGTATTTTGGTGGTACTATGGGTTTCATTAGGGGTGTATGTTTTACGAAATGCCCCCATTTTCGTATAAAGTTGCGAGTACTACGTTGATTTTGTGCTAACCATTCATCCGATTCCTTACCTACATTCGTAATTGTTGGATTAAATCTACTACCCCTACAAGTCATATGATATACAAACCCATCCCACGTTTGTATAAACGAAACCCCATTTAATTGAAATCTATTGAATATATCAGAATCTTCTTTTGATTGTGGTGCATAAAGGGGGTCATGTCCTCCTATATCTTGAAAATCCTTTCTATAAAATGCCCAAGGAGCAAATATACCATCAGTAATTTTTTTTGTGTCTGTAAATTTATGTATATTTTCTAATAAAGAAGTTTCATCAAATTCTTCAGGTTCTGTGCCTGCATTGAATAATATTTTTTCAGGCCCATCAGGATGTAATGGGGGTTCAATACGTGTAAGAGAAACTATAGTTTTGGGTTTTATCCACTTTTCTATACTATCCAAAGCGTTTGGACACAAATACATATCTGCATGATAAATCATTACTATATCATTGGTAGCAACTTCATTTATCAATTTATCATATAAAATAGTATGTCCTAATCTAATTGGGCCTTCGTTACGAATTGCTTTGAAATTAGAATCAAACTTCATCCGTTCTTCACACCAATCCCATGTACCATCGTTTGAAAAATCGTCAGCTACACAAATCTCCACTTCATGTTCACCTTGATTTTTACGGATTGATTCATAAGACCATTTAAGATATTTTAAATTATTTCTTGATGGTTGTATTAAACTTATTTTTATCATAATATTTTTAATTATATATATTATACTATTTTATGTATATAATTTTTTATATGTTTTTTCTATCCAGTATCCTGGAGTTGGTTTTATACCAGCGTTGAAATGACAAACATATCCATATTTTGTAAATAATAAATCATCACCTAATAATTCTGAACGATTTAGGTCTTGCATATTCCATTCATAACCTAATATTTTATACCCATCACATAAATCTCTATTTACAAAAAAGTTAAAGACAGGTTGATCATGTCCAACCCCATATGTATTTTGCATAGAAACTATTTTTTGTTGATTTAATGTATAAAATTCTTGTATAGATTTAAATAAACCCCTATGAGATTTGTTAAATACCATTAATCCTGAATTGAAATACTTGTAATATGGAAATGTATAGTTATCAAATAACTCTGATGAATATGCTTCTATACTTCTCAGCATCCAATCCATATCTCCAAAATTAGGTACTGCACAAAATTTATATTCACTCATTTCAAATAAATTTGGAGCATTAGGTGTTACAATAGTATCAGAATCTACATATAATACCTGTTCATAATCTATATCATTCACATCTAATATATCTAATATATACATTTTAGTCCAATGTGGTGCCATGTATGATATATCCATAATGGCTTCATCTAAAATAAACAAATCACAATTATATTTATCAGCATACGATTTCCAACTTTTTATTGAATAATCATATCCCTGATTTTTACTACGTTCATTATGAACTATATTTATCAAAAAAATTACATTCTTACTCATAATTACTTTTTACAATATCCCATGTTTGTTTCATTAACGATGTTCTTTGCTTTCTATCAAATCCACTAAAAACCCATATATATCCGTATTTTATAAAATAAGGTGTTTTATCATAACCAAATTGCCAATTATGATTAAACCATCCAAACCTATTCATATGCATTAACCAAAATGAATTTGTAAGTGATGTATTTACATCTACATCGTTTATTTGTAACAAATAATTGTAAACAGGTTGATCAGTACCTCTTTTTATAGTTTTTTCTAAATGCAAAATTATATCATAGTTTTTAAAATAAAAATCTTTAAGTTGATTTAAAAAATCTCTATGTGTTTTATCAAATATCTGAAATCCACTACTTACATATTTTTTATAATCAAATTTAAAATTATCAAATAAATCAGAATAACCATCAATACCCTGTATAATCCATCT
>Ga0070754_10002921_pt1 | contig 12319 bp, 32 predicted proteins | sample VirMetDEL_Sep_01_FD_75181 | JGI IMG/M metagenome (GOLD analysis project Ga0070754, IMG submission 75181) | Aqueous microbial communities from the Delaware River and Bay under freshwater to marine salinity gradient to study organic matter... | ecosystem: Environmental > Aquatic > Marine >... | reverse complement strand
TATTACCATTTGCAGAAACCTTCGCACTTGCTCAAGGGAACTCGGGTACAGCTTGGGAAAATATTGCTCATTCCGGTAATACTGGTGCTTCCACCGGCCCACATTTACATTGGGAAGTTCGCCGCTCTTCTAGGTGGGGCGATACTTTGGATCCAGTTCCTTTTCTACAGGGTGCGCCTTCTGTTGTCCCTTCCCCATTAAAGGTCGATGGGAAGCTTGGCCGCCAGACTTGGAAGCGCTGGCAGGAAGAGTTAAAAGAGCAAGGTTTTTATAAGGGGATTCCGGATGGTCGCCCTGGAGTTATGACTGCGCGTGCGATCCAAGCTTGGTCGGGGGCGAAGGTCGATGGGGTTATCGGGGTTGGGACTCGGAAAGCGGTGCAGAAAAAGCTTGGGGTTAGGCCGGATGGGGCTTGGGGCCGGATTACGATTTCGGAGCTACAGCGCAAACTAAATATGGGGGTGTTGTAGTGGATAACGAAACCGCGAGCGTGAAGGTGTCAATGCGGGATATTTATTTGGAAGTGCAAAGGCAGGGGCGCTTGCTGGAGAAAATCGCCAACTCTCTTCCCGATAGTGAGAACAAGATTGATGATCATGAGCAGAGAATCCGGAAGCTCGAAATGCGGATGGGTTGGGCTGTCGGCGGTTTCGGCCTGGTCGCGGCGGTAATGCCCTGGGTGGTGTCTTTTATTACATGAGATCCAAACCTAATTGGACTATCCGCCGGAGATATATTTTTGCGGCCTTCGCTCTCGGCTGCGGAATGATTATTTCTTCTATCGTGGCGGTATGGCAGGACAGGTTAGGCGCGGGCGATTTAATCACCGGTGGGGTTGCGCTGATATCCTTAATCCTTACCAGTTATATTTTCGGGGCCGCCTGGGAAGATAAGAACAGAAAAGAGGAGAATCCAGATGGATAGATGGAAGAAATATTGGGCTTACTCGGGTGAGAGAGCCATTAAGACTGTTGCGCAGACTGCGATTGCGACCATTACCGCTTCGGGCGTTATCGGGATTTTACAAATCGATGTTGTCCAGTTGCTAAGTGTTTCGGCACTCTCTGGGCTTATGTCTTTGCTTACTTCGGTACTCCAGTACGATAAGGAGTCGAAGAGTGGCTGATTTGGATTTAGTCGAAAATTTGGATGGGTACTCTATCCCTGTGGATCCAATGGACTTGCTCCAATGCGACTCCTGCCAGTAGGATAGGACACAAGAAAGCCCCCAGCTATTCCACCAGCTGGGGGCTTTTCTTATTCGCTTAGCCAGGCATAAAGAGTTGGTCGAGTTACTCCGGTTTTCCTAGCGAGGTGCATTATCGAGTCGCCGGCCGCGTATTGGATGCGGATTTTTTCTTTCATCGCTTGTTGTACCTGGTCGAGTCGCCCGAGTTGCCAGGCGCGTGTATCTGCCAGGCTTTCCAGGCTCATTTCGGTGTAGTCATAGCGGGGTTCCATGTTTACCATTTTACACATTCCTTAAAGGTTTGGTTTAATCTTCGAGCATTTCCAGTTTGTTGATGAAAGCTTCGACATCGTGGGGGCGGATGGCGTAGCACTTCAGGGCATCCGCTAAATAGTCGAGCTCGAGATGTTGTAGCTGTGTCGTCATTTGGGTGTAGTCATAGATGCGGGTACCGAAGTTCTCTTCCGAATATCCGATGAGATCCAAGAAGAAAGCATATGGCCCTGGAAACTCATAGTTAGTAGAGATTTGATAGAGCTCGGCTATGGCGGCCATACGCTCCCCTGCTAGTTCTAATACGCTGTCGAAGTCGTCAGCTTGTGCGGTGATAGTCATTCCCAGCTCCTTCCATTAGCGATGAAAGCCTGTGCGATGTAGGTGGCTTTTACCATCTCCCGAGCGGTCGCTTCGGACCAATCTAGGAGCGCTTCGCTGTCGATTGCTTCTTGTATCTCTAGGGCTTCTTCGAAAGAAACCTTTGCGATGTTTTGGATTTCTTTAGTGTTCGCGTTCATTTTGTTTTCCCTTTCTTAATTTGCTTTGAGAAGAACAGAACCGTTGCTTACCTGTAGAAGCCCGTTCTTCATGTCGCCGCCGGATAGGATGTAATCGGTGTAGCTTCCCCAGGGGGTTTGTTCGCTAATTACCTGAATTACTTGATAGGTAATTCCCTTCACCAGCCCTTGCGCATTTGCAATTGCCGTTACTTCTTGGCCGATTTGAAATTTCGAGTTCATTTTTTCCCTTTCGTTGATCCGATGTGTCAATAGTAAAGCTCTTTACAGAAAAAAGCTAGTTCATTATGCCTTTTTTTCCAATTAGCAGTTATTCTTTTCTCAATCCGAAAGAAAGGTGGAAACGATGGGTTACTTTAAAAACCTGGAAATCGAGTTACAGGAAATCCAGAATGACGAACTCAGGCAAATTGTGGCCTGGGATAAAGCGAATAAGCACCGGCTCTCTCCAGAAGAGCGCTGGCGCATCCTCACTAACGAAGTTCTTTTAAAGAGAGCTTTAGTGCTTTGGGAAAATGAAACTATCCCGAGCCCGAAGCCTGCGAGCGAGCATTTGGCGCTTCAGGTTTCCCGCCGCGACCTACGGCAGCCGAAGAAGTCTTACCGGTGCCTTATCGGATGGACTCTTATAGGGCTCTCAGCGACCGCTGGGATGATTATTTTGGGGGTGAACATATGGTGAAGTGGTGGATAGTTCTTATCGCCGGAGCGGGCTTCCTGCTGGCTCCTGGCGTAATCGATCCATTAGCAGTAGTTAATGGATCCACACTTATCGGGCTCGGGCTTTTAGCCTGGGCGACCTACAAACTAACGAAAGGTTAAAAAATGATGGATCTCAAGATGGATGGCCGCGATATTTGCATCAAGCTTCGGGATGATGTTTGGATCCTGGAAGAAGCGGGAACTCTTTGCCTAACAAGAACACAGGCGCAAATGCTCCGGCTACACCTAAACCAGTTAGCTACGCTTCCCGAGTTCGAACTAGAGCCGGAAGATGGCTAACGCTCGGAAGGCAGGGTTCCGGCCCATATACCGTAGCTCTCTCCTGACTCGATTGCATAGTTTAGGCATTGAGTTTTGAGCGGGCAAATTCCGCAAAGGCGCTTAGCAGTCTTTATGGCAAGTTTGCGGGTTCCAGGGTCGGGGAAGTCCTCGGGAAAGAAAATCTCGGGGATATCTTGGCAGGGAACACCGCCGGCGGCCACTATCGCTTCCGAGAAAGCTTGGTAGCTGGTTTGTCGGTGGTTTGTCATACAGTAAAACTATCAAAGAAAAGGTGGAAAAAATGACTAAAGTAATTTGCTTTATCGGAGTAGTGGAAGAGATTGAGGTTCCCGAAGGGACTTCCGAGCCGAAGATAGCGGCGATGGCCAGGGAAAAAGTTATGAAGCGACTCAATGAAGGTAAGGGCTATTCCGAACACGATTTCGGTGTTGAGATAGTCGGGCCGGCTTATGAATGATCCACTAATCGATATGGAAGCTTTCCGGATTGCGAAAATCATTATTCGCGAGTGGGAAGATTCTTATTCCGATAATGGATCCATTTGGGCTCGCTCCCATGATGCTTTGGAGCAGGCTAAGAAAGCTCATTCTCCGGAGCTTATGGAGCAGGCTTATCAGATTGCGCGAGAAAGGTGGGGTTCTAATGCTAGGGCTTGAACAGTTTGTTGCTTCGAAATCGCTAAATGAGGGAATGTGGTTAGAAGCTCGAAGGAAGGGTGTGACCGCTACACAGGTGGCTAAGGCTGCTAGTGGTCCTGGTGGTTTCGCGCAGGCTCTCGAGGATTATGTGACGGATTACATGGAGCAAGATAATCCTTATATGGCTTTTGGCCGCGCCTGGGAACCTGTTATTGCTATGGATCTTAAATATTCTCACGGAATTATGCCTAACGATTGGCTTTTAGCTAACTCAGAGTTCCCGCATCATCTGGCCACTCCGGATGGGCTTTCCCTGGACCATTCTCAAATCTCGGAAATTAAAACCACTGGGAAGGACTGGGGCGAGGGAAAAATTCCAATCCAGTACCGCCGCCAGGTGCAATGGCAGTTGCATGTAACCGGTGCCGAGTTCTGTGTTTTTTCTTGGATGCTCCGCGAGGAAAGCGAAGGTGTTTTTGTTCCGGCCTGGTTCGATCCAAAAACTATTCTTATTAGGCCGGATACGAAAATGATAGAAGAGTTAGTAGATACAGCTAACAGGCTGTGGGAAGGGGTAAATAATGGCTAGCGTTTCAGAGTTTTTTAACAGTTTGCCGTTAGAAACAGTAGTGGTAATGGGTGTCTCTTTGGGTTGGGTAATTGGCAGCCTATTGCTTTACGCAATTATCGAGCTTTTTGGACTAGGGGGGTAAATAATGGCTGAAGTTGCCATGACGGTATCGGTTGATACTGATGCTTATGTTTCATTGTTACGCGCTGCCAATGAGTCTGGGATGGATCCTGGGGATTTTGTGGCTTTAATAATCAAAAACTATTTGGAGGAAAATTATGGCTCGGTTTGATATTTCGCAATACTCGACTGTTGCGGAGAGAATAGATAAGTTTTGGGAACAGTATCCAGAAGGGCGATTGCACACGGAGTTAGTGCATTTCAGTTCTGAGCAGGTAGTTATGCGCGGAGAAGTCTATTTGGATCGCGAAGATACGCGGCCGGTCACATGTGACTATGCGGAAGAGCGCATAGATTCTTCACCTGTCAATCGTGTAAGTATGGTCGAGAACTGCGCCACTTCGGTTTTGGGGAGATGCCTTGCTGACCTGGGTGGGGAGTTCACTGGATCCAAGCGCCCTTCGGCAGAAGAGATGCAGAAGGTTGCTCGGCATGAGAACCGCCAGGCGGCCAGGGATTGGCTTGCGGAAGCGAAGGAGTTGCAGGATGTGGATGCTCTCCGGTTACTATGGGCGGAAGCATCAAAATCTGGTGCTTCTCCCGAAGTATTAGGACAGGTGAAGAATCTTGCGGAACAACTCGGTGCTAATAGCGAGCCTGTCGGAGATACAGGAAGCGCTACAAAGAGCAAAAAAGGTGGGAACTGATGAGGAAGTCGCTCATTGGCAGAAATTGTTTTGCGAAAGGTTGGTGATGCTTTGTGATGCCATCGGAGATAGTCCAAGAGTTAGCAGAACTAACAGCAACTAATAAAAAAGGGGTGGAAGCGTTATATGAGGCTGAGGTTAATTTGGCTAGAACTGAATCTGATTTGGACAAAGCAGAGGCTGGGGCGTTTATATCGGGCACAGGCTCGGTTGCAGAAAGGCAGGCGGCCGCAAAGCTTGCTTGCTCGGAGCTCCGCTTTGAGAGAGATTTGGCTAAAGCACAGGTGAATCGGATTCGGACAAAGATTAAGGCTATTGAGTCGGCGATTATGGCTCAGGCGACTATGGCGAAGATGATGCAAGCGGAGATGAAACTTTAGCTTTATCGCATCTGATAAGGGTTGCTTATCTGTCACTTCGCCACCTTGTTTGGGGTTGCGCATAGGAAACTCGGCGCTGAATGACAGTGCAGAATGTCACACTTTTAATACGGTTTTGTGACAACCAACCTTTAGCAGCCTAAGTGTTGGTTGATGGGGTTGGAGCGCACACTTATAAGAACTATATTTGTGGACCTGCGGAGAATCGAACTCCGGTCCTATCTGGGTCGCTCATGGCGGTTTCCCAGCTAGTCGAATCCATCCAGGCCCATTAAAAGTATAAACTCGATGCATGGCTGTCCCGAAGAAGATTCTCAAGGTCGTGCAGGAGCGCGATAGTCATTGCTGGCATTGTGGCCGCGAAGATGACCTAGTGCCGCATCATCGGATTAATCGTGGAATGGGTGGATCCAAAAAGCTTGATATTGCGGAGAACTTGCTTATGGTGTGCGCTTTCTGGAACGGTGGGATGGAGAGCAATCCTAATGCGGGGGCTAAGGCTCGCGGCTGGGGTCATAAGCGCTCTGTTTGGGAGAGTTTAGAGTTTCCGGTTTTTGATTGCTTCGCATTTCGCTGGTATTTAATCCGGCTAGATGGTAGTAAGGTCATTGCAAATCTAGACAAGGTGGACAAGCGTGAGGATTGGATCTCTTTTTAGCGGATACGGCGGGCTGGATCTCGCTGTTGAAGAAGTACTTGGTGGGGAAGTCGCTTGGTTTTGCGAGTGGGATGAAGCCCCGGCGAAGATTTTAGAAAAAAGGTTTCCCGGGATTCCTAACTTCCGGGATGTGTCGAAAGTGGATTGGGCTTCTGTCCCGAAGGTAGATGTTCTCACTGGTGGTTTCCCCTGCCAAGATGTTTCCCTGGCGGGGGGTCGCGCTGGTTTGGCTGCCGGGACTCGCTCGGGGCTTTGGAGTGAGTTTGCGAAGGCTATAAGTGTTTTAGAACCTGAGTTAGTAATTATCGAAAATGTAAGGGGGTTGCTTAGTGCAAAAGCTGATAGCGATATGGAATGGTGTTCGTGGTGTATGGGAGAAACCGGGGGGGGGAAGCCTTCTTTGCGAGCACTTGGAGCTGTTCTCGGAGAGTTGGCCGGGCTCGGGTACGATGCAGAATGGGAAGGCTTACGCGCTTCCGATGCAGGAGCTCCCCACCAGCGGTTCCGGGTTTTCATTCTCGCCTATCGAAGAGAGTAATCTTCTCCGCACAGTTTCGGCTATCGAAGGCGAAGGCGGTGCAATGTCTGAAAAGAAGTCCCGGGAGCAGAGAAGGATGCTCCAGGTGCGGGACCAAATGGCGGAGCTCGCGGCCATGAACGGTTTGAAGGTTTCGAAGGCAATTAGCGATTCTTTGCTTCCTACTCCGAACACGATGGATCATTTGCCGGCGAGAGATGAGAGCAAAATTGACCGCTCGAAAGGCGGTTATTCGAATGTTCAGGAAACAGTTGTTCGCATGAACTTCGGGCGCTTCACCCCGGCAATAGAGCGGTGGGAAAAGGTTATTGACCGGAAAGCGCCGGATCCAACAAAACCGGATGGGAAAGAAGGGACACATCGGCTTTCTTCTAACTTCACCGAATGGATGATGGGGCTCCCTGATGGTTGGATTACAGATATTGGTTTGGATAGGAAAGAAGAGCTTAGGGCTTGCGGGAATGGCGTAGTTCCCCAGCAGGCCGCGCTAGCATTGCGGATACTTTTAGAAAGAAAGGAAAGTAAATGACCGATTCGATTAAGTTGGATCGCAAATTTGCGATTATCGATGACTGGATTTTAGATCTCAATATTTCAGACAGAGCAATAAGGCTTTACGCCATTCTGAGCCGCTACGCGGATAACGAAACCCATAAGGCCTATCCTTCGAGAGTTACGCTCTCTAAGCGGCTCCGGTGCTCTCCTTCTTCGGTAGATAGGGCGACCAGGGAGCTTATAGAAGCGGGTGCGCTCGATAAGAAACAGCGCCTAAATAGCTCCCTAATTTACACGCTTAGGGTGTTGTCACCAGTGACTAGGGGGGTAGTCACCGGTGCTAAGGGGGGGTCATCACCCATGACTAGGGGGGTAGTCACCAGTGACGACCTAACTAGAACCACAGAACTAGAACCAGTAGAACTAGAACCACAGAACTATATTCGAGAGCTTTTTTCTAAGTTCTATTCTTCCTACCCGAGAAGAGTTGGTAAGGAAGCGGCCAAGAAAGCTTTTATTAAAGCCTGCCAGAGAGCAGAGCCCGAAGTTATTGTTTCGGCTGCCGAGAACCTGGCTAAGGATCCAAACCTTCCAGAGAAGCAATTTATTCCGCACCCTTCTACTTGGCTAAATAGGGATGGTTGGGAAGATGAACCTTATCCGGCGAGTAATTCGCAAAAAACAAACTCTCAGCGTAATATTGAGAACCTTCGAGAGAAGATGAAGTTATTAGAAGAAGGTGGAGAATGAACAGGTTAGAAACAGAAATCCTTTTAACTTTCGTTAGCACGCTGGATCAGCGAATTGTTAGCGAAGATGTTGTGGATTCTTGGCATCGGATTCTTTCGCAGGTTTCACCGGCCGCCGCAAGGCGAGCAGTCGAGGACCATTTTGCTTTAAAACCAGATACTTATTTAAAGGTGGGTCATGTTTTGCAGGGGGCGAAGAGAGTTTCGGAGCGTAATGCGGAGCTTTCGAGTTCTGAAGCTCGGCAGCTAGAAGAAGCGAGCTGGAAGAGCGATCCACAGCCTCGCTGTAAGGAACATAAAGAGCTCATTACTAAGTGCCTTACTTGTATAAATGTTTTCACCTGGCAGGTGGAGAATATGGATAAAACTGCGCAAGATGCTTGGTGGGCTAATAATCTTTATATTCCAGAGGAAGAAGGAGTTTTCTAATGGATCCAAAAAGTGTTCGGGATGTTGTCCCCTACTTCGATGCAAACCTTCTCGGGATAGATATATTCGAACTCGAGAAGGAAAGGTTCTCTAGTAGGGAGCACAAAAAACTGATGGTGCAACACCAGCGGCGAGTGCAGCACTTCGAGCATCAAAAACATATTGCGGAGTTTTATAAATTTGTTGGCGCAGTTGGTGAAATTTGGGATGCTAGGGAAAAAGAGCGCAGAGATAAAATCCGAGCAACAAAGAGGGCAAAGAGATATGCTTTTTCCGATAAGCAAATGGAAATCGCTATGAGGAGCCTGGATGCGAAGGATCCAATGTGAGCGCTGTGGCATGGAGTGGACAGTTAACACAGTTCGCAGGAGCAAGATTCTTTGCGCTTCTTGTCGCGCCAGGAAGGTTCAAACAGTTCACACTAGCCAGGGGAAATGTTATCCCTGGCATGGAATGTTCGCGGCCGATGAAATTACTCCTATCGACTCAGATGGGAAACCGGTTCTTCCTGGTGTCAGGGGTTGCGGTAATAATGACTGCATTAATGCTTCACATATAATCGGACTAGAGAAAGGGTGAAGATGTCTGATATGAAGAACAGAGAGTTCGTGATTCGCGGAAAGGTTTTTTCCGGTAGCGAGCAAAACGCGAAACATTCGCTTTTCTGGGCTATTCGGAATAGCGAGTTCGATGGTGATATTTTTATTGACGAAATCAAACTAGAAGGGGAATCCGATGATAAAAAATGAAGCAAAGGTAACACTCACAGGGTGGCTTAATAATGTCGCCGATTTCGAATGGGGGAGAGCCCTCAAGCTCGGGATTGATGTTCGCAAACAGAACCATCAAGGCGAATGGGAAACAGTAGATAAAACTATTTACGATGTGACCACTAATGACCGCTCGCAGAACTTCGAGCATGTAAAACAAGTTGTTGTAACCGGAAGGATTACAGGAACTAATGTTTTCCAGAAGCGCGATGGATCCACAGGGTTTTCTATTAAAGTGCGGGCCGAAGAGATTTCGCCGGTTAGTGAAAAAACCAATGAAGCAGCCATTATGAACACTTGGCCGACAGCGCAAATTGGTCAAGCGCAACCGATAGAAGAAAGCGCACCCTTCTAATGGAAAGCTTCGGTAGAGTCTTAGCTTTTGCAATGGGAATTACCTTCTTCCTACTCGCATATCAAGCGGAAACTGTTACAGCAGTATTGGGATACATTTTTGGATCTCTTCTTGTTCTGGCGGTTCTAATGAGTTTTGCGAAGGTAAAGCGCTATCCTTCCGAGCATGGAGATAAGCTTTGATGTTCTTGGTCGCCCCGCACCGCAGGGATCCAAGAAAAGTATTGGAAATAATCGCTTTATAGAAGCTTCTAAGTTTCTGCCGGCCTGGAGAACCGCAGTTCATGTGGCCGCCGATTGGGCAGTAGCAGAACAGAACTGGGCTCGAGTTTCTGGGCCGGTAGAACTAGAAGTTATGTTTTACCTGGAGCGCCCTTCTTCGATATCTTCGAGCAAGCGCCCTTATCCGATAGTTCCCCCCGACATTGACAAACTTTTGCGCGGGGTGGGGGATGCTCTTTCCGGTGTTGTCTATGACGATGATGCACAAATCATTCGGATGCTGGCCTGGAAGCAGTACGCGGATAAGCGAGAACCTGGCGCTTTTATTCGCGTAGCCGAATTATCACAATTCGATAACTCAGAGTTTATGTCCCTTGATTTCTTGGATCTCTAGGTTATATTTGTGGCAACCTACGAAAGGAACCACAAATGCAGGAAATTATTTTCGAACCATATAAGAAGGCCGCCGAGCTGCTTAGCGATACTTCTTTAGTCTGGTCGCCAGATATCGAAGCTATTAGGGGGCCGCTCGCCTACTGCCTAAGAGAATGTGCGATCCAACAGAACCTTCATCCTTACATGCTAGAGATTGCTTACAAACTCATTAGCGAGGAGAAACAAATTGCTTGAGAATCTGGAACCGCCGAAAAAGAAAACTAATTGCAAAGTAAAGCAAATCCTGGATAGCCTAAGCGATTCCGATAGGGAGATTCTCCTTAAAGCTTTAGCCGATAGGGCAACATGGTCGGACATGAACCTTTCTATAGTCCTCAAGGAGCGCGGCCTAGATATTAGCCACGCCAGTATCCAGCGCCACCGACTCCACAAATGCACTCACGGCTAGGATAAAAAAATGTTAGAAAACCTAGAACCAGCTAAACCAGTGAAGCAGTCTAAGGAAGTTAAGCCAAGCCTGGAGTTCGATGGGACCGAAGGCGAAGCGGTAACACCAGGCTATACGGCAGAGCCGGAGAACTTCGATGAGTTCCTTCGAGATGCCGGTATGGATCCAACAGAAATAGATGTGATCCCGCCGGTTCGCACTTCTCGCTGGCAAAGGTGGGATGGGGAATGGCTTACTTCCTACCGGTTCACTTTTCGAAAGAAAACTTCCGGCATCGACCTTCCCTTACTAATCCAGGAAGCGCGGAAGAAATATAAACCGAAACCGGCAAAGGAACTCTCGGATAAAGCCTTAGTAGTTCTCTGGAGTGATTTACAGGTCGGCAAAGTGGACTATCGCGGCGGAACAAATGAACTTATCGAAAGGGTCGAGGAAACTAAGGCAGCGCTAACTAACCTGGTGAAGAAGGAAAAGCCAAGCAAACTTATCTTCGCAGACTTAGGCGATACGGTCGAGAACTTCTATAACGCTAACGCCCCACAACAGAACTACAGCAATGACTTATCCATTATGGAACAAGTCGATGTTGCTACTTCCCTGGCCTGGGAAACTCTTAAAGGCTTAGCGGAAAGAATCCCTGAAGTAACTTATGCTTCGGTTGGATCCAACCATTGCCAGTTCCGAATGAACGGCAAAACTATCGGCAAACCAACAGATGATTGGGGCGTATTTATCGGCCGCCAATTAGCTAGGTTAGCTAAGGAAACAGGTGCGAGCAACATTCGCTTCCTGGAACCGCAACCACAAGATGAATCCTTAGCTATCGATGTGTTCGAAGATGGCTTCCACATCCTCGGAATAGTACATGGGCACCAGGCGAGCAGGCCAGACACGATGGCGACCTGGTGGCGGCAACAGGCTTTCGGAAGGCAACCAGTAGCAGATGCTTCCCTTCTTGTTCATGGCCATTGGCATCATCTCCGAGTGACGGAGTTAGGCTCGGTCGATAGGGGCGACAAAGTTGCATCACGCTTCCTAGTAATGGCACCAACAATGGATAACGGCTCTAATTGGTTTCGAATGACTAGCGGAGAAGATAGCATCCCTGGGCTTGCTACTCTAATTCTCGAGAAGGGTAAAGACTTTACTGGAACGGTAACGAAACTATGAAGCAGGAAGAACCATCTTTTAACTTCGAGATTATGGAAGGGAAAAACTTTCCACCGGTCGAGATAAAGACAGCAAAGTTTCGGGGAGTAGCGCAGAACTTCTTTAACCTGCCTATCCAAGTCCTGTTGGATCTCAAGGCGGCACAACTCGAGCAAACAGGGGAAGAAATCCTTATCTTGTTCGATGCAGCAGCCCTATCCTTCTCAGATAAAGACTTCGAAAAACTCCAGGACTTATCCATAAAAGAGTTCCTAGAAGTAATCACTAAATGGATTTACTGGGACACACAACGGTAATGGCCTTCGCTAAACCATGCTTAAAGTGTGGGGCTTTAACAAGAGGGGGCTCCTACTGCGAACCACACAACCCTAGAGCGAGGGACACTGGTGCGCGCAGAGATAAAAAGAAAGCACTCTATGGGGGCGACTACTGGAAGCGAGCAAAGCTAGTAAGAGAAACCGCAACCCACTGCCACCTATGCGGAAAACAATTCGTTGAAGGCGACAGAGTAGAAGCCGACCATCTCATCGCAGGAGATCCACACTCCCCCCTCGCCCCCGCTCATCGCGAATGTAATAACAAGCGAGGGAACAAGCCCCTCACCTAATACCTGCCAGGGAGAGCCAGCCCCCCACATGGCATCAATCGGGGGTAGGGCAAATCCTAAACAAGCTTCCCATGCAAAC
>Ga0070754_10002920_pt1 | contig 12321 bp, 15 predicted proteins | sample VirMetDEL_Sep_01_FD_75181 | JGI IMG/M metagenome (GOLD analysis project Ga0070754, IMG submission 75181) | Aqueous microbial communities from the Delaware River and Bay under freshwater to marine salinity gradient to study organic matter... | ecosystem: Environmental > Aquatic > Marine >... | reverse complement strand
TTTCATATTGGGTGATTCAGATGCGAATTACAGAACTAGTAAAAGTCTACCTACAGGTACAATACCAACAACTGGAGGTAATTTAGGTGGTATTAATAACGCTGATGATGCAGTTATCAGTAGTAAAATCTATATTGGGAATTCCACACAAACAGTTAAACCAGTAGAACCTAACTCATCTGAGATTAGGACTACTTTAGATATGATGGGTGAAAATGTTGTAAGTGGTAGTAGTTTAACATTTTTAAAAATAAATAAGAATGACAATACAAGTGTATTTACAAATTTATTTAGAAGTTTTAGTTTACCAATATTACCTGCGAGAATAAGAACATTTACTGCAACTACTGCGACAAATGGTGGTTGGGCAGATACCGCATTTAGTGGGGTAGGAGGAAATCCTGTTTTATTAAGTGTAATTGATAATAATGAATATGCGGATTTAATAGATGGTAAAAGTATAAGATTAAGTTTACCTATCGCTACTGGTTATACTTCTAGTGGTGAAGTAAGTGGGATGACAAACTATAATATTTATAGTACTTTCCCAAAAACAAATATTTCTTTAACTAATTTAGATAATCAGTATAGGGATAACAGTAATCTACCAACATCATTATTTGGTTCACAATTTGATGTTTCTTATTTAGTTTCTGATGATATACAAAGACCAAATAATGATGCAGGAAAGAGTTGGGCAACTGGTTATGATACAAACAAACCATTTAGTGTTAATAGTAAAGAATTAATTAATGTTAACAATGTTTCTTCCACAGGTGTGGTTGCAGATAAAGTAATTGGTGTTGCTTATTTAGAAAAAGGTATTTTAGCCTTTACTGATCCTAATATCGTTAATAATGTTGTAGTAGATTTTACTGGTAATTCAGAAACTTTAACTACGACAAATGGTTTAGGTTTATATTATTATACAGGAGGTACATATAATGTAACGGTAGATGCTATTGAGAATACAGTATTACAAAGTTTATTATGTATTGCTGGTAGAAACGAATTTTACAAGTCACAAAATGAGACTATAGGTATAAATGATGATATTAGATTGAGTGAGATTGCAATTTGTGATATTACTGGCGATATCTTAGCTATAGGGAAGTTTGATAGACAAGTAATTAAAAAGAAGAACGATTTTGTAGTAATGGATGTACAAATTGTTGTATAAATTAAGATTTAAAAAATCTTAAAAAAATTAAATGTTTTAAAATGAGTAGAATATTAGGATTAGACGTATCCACTAAAACAATAGGGATTGCAATATTTGAAAACGAAGGAGATAAAGGAAAATTACAATTATTAACGCACATAACACCAGTTGTAAAACCAAAACCAAAAGATAATTTAGAGTTATTAATTAAGAAAGCACAGGTTTTCGAAACAGAATTTCTTGAAAAATATAGTGATATCGGCATTGATAGAGTTATTATTGAAGAACCTTTAGTACGTTCCAATAATGTCAATACAGTAGCAACACTACTAAGATTTAACGGTATGATTTGTAAGTCAGTATTTGAGGTATTAAATATTGTGCCAGAATTTGTATCATCTTACGATGCTAGAAAGTTTGCATTTCCTGATTTGATGTCTGTAAGATTATTTAATAAAAGTGGTGAAAGATATAGTGAAAAAGAAATATCTAAAAAACAACCAGTGTTATTTGGTGGTTTACCTTATGATATTGATAAAAAAGTTGTTATACACCAAAAGGTAAGTGAATTAGAACCGCAAATTGTGTGGATGAGAGACAAACATCAAAAACTTAAAAAAGAAAATTATGACATGACTGACGCTTATACTTGTGTTTTAGGAGGTATGAGAAAGAGTGGTGATTGGTTATAATTGGATTTTTAAAAAAAGATCCTTATATTTGTTCTGTGTCAGAACTTATAGTAGAAATATTAGAAGATTTTTTAGGTAAACCAAAGAAACATTACAGTGGTAAAAGTCAAATATCCTTTGACTGTCCTGTTTGTTCAGATATAAAAGGTTGTCCAGATGGTGATGGAAAAGGTAATTTAGAAATAAATTATCATCATCACGTTTATAAATGTTGGGCATGTTCAGAAACTTATGGTACACACGGTACAATCAATAAACTTATTAGAAAATATGGTAATAAAAATCATATTAAACAATATAAGTTAGTTATACCTGAAGATAAAAAAGTAGTCCCTAAAGATGTGGAACACGTAATAGATGGATTACCAAAAGAATTTAATTCATTATCTATCGAAAGAACTAGTTCTGATTATCACAAAGCGATAGAGTATCTTAAGAAAAGAAATATCAACGAAGACAAAATTAAAGAGTACAATATAGGTTATTCTTATAGTGGTGACTATAAAGGTAGGATAATTGTCCCATCTATTGACGAAAATGGGGACATAAACTACTTTTTGGGTAGAAGTTATGATAAGTATAGTAAAATGAAATATAAGAACCCAGAAGTCTCTAAAATGGATATTATTTTTAATGAGGGTAAAATTAATTGGGACAGTAATATATATATTGTAGAGGGTGTTTTCGATCACATACCGATACCTAACAGTATTCCTATGTTGGGTAAAGTAATGAATGACTTACTATTTAAGAGATTAGTTGAGGATGCAGAATGTAAAGTTATTATAGTTTTAGATAGTGATGCGGAAAAAGACGCAATTAATTTATATCGTAAACTAAATAGTACTAAATTAAATGGTAGGGTTCGTATAGTATATATGCCAAAAGGTTTTGACATTGCGGACGTACACCAAAAATTGGGAGAGAAGGGTGTAGTAAAATTATTAAGTACTGCTAAAAAAATTAAGGAAAGTTTGTTATAATAAGAATTTTTTTTTATATTACATTTATGAAATTTGAAATAGATACAGATAAAAAAACAATAAGACTAAAAGAAGATGTTAAATTATCTGATTTAGTACAAGAGTTAAAGGACTTATTAGATAGAGATTGGGAAAATTATACTTTACTATTTGATGATTTTAAATTAGATAAACCAATCCCCAAAATTGGACCACCTAACATATGTCCACCTAAAGAAGATCCAGATAACCCTTATACCATAATTTGTTAATAATAAAAAAATAGATATGAAGAAATATGTAGTAGTAGATAGAAACAGAAACTGGGATTCATTTGATTTTATATGTGAAGACACAACTAATTTAGGTGATATTTGGCATAGTCATTGCCCATATAATTTAGAAGAATCTAAAAGAGAAAAATTGAGACCTTTAATATTTGAAAAAAAGAGTGATGCAGTAAAATACAAAGATGCACAACAATCCTATGCGAATCATGATTGGTCAGAAAATGGACATATACATAAAATCTACGGACATTCAAAACCAAGATGGAAAGTAGAAGAATATAATGGAGATTTATTTAGATAAAAAAATTAACTTAATGGACTTAACCGAACAATTCATATACGTTAACAAAGTAGTTAGCAGTTGTGAAACCGAAGAACAGAAAAAAAATGCTTACGAATGGGCACGAGATTGGGCAAAAAGAATGAAACATAATTACCCAAACAAAATAAGTTCTTTTACAGATTTATTTTTAGACGTAATAACAGAATTATGAACGAAGAAGAAATACACAAAAAATGGAAAAAAGTACTTAGAGGTATTACCTTAGAAGATGCAATTAGATGTGAAGGTTTTAATGAGGACTTTAAAGACGGTATAATATCTGGTAAAGAATTGGAAGAGGAGATATATCAGATTTCACAAAAGTATAGTTAATAAATTTAGAATATTGTTTTAAACACCTAATTTATATTCGTCATTGTTTGGATCCGCATCGTCAACTCTCCAATGTTTTAAGTCTTCTTCTAGTCTTTTTAATTGTTTTTCAGTAATTTTGATTTTTATCTTTTTTGTACTTTCATTTAAAATTTCAGACTTAATCTTATTGTAAGATTGCGTATCCGTTGTATTTTTTATATTATTTTTTAATTCCATTTGTTTTTTTAAAAATAAATGATTATCTTTATAGTAATAAATATGCGTAATATGGAGATTATAAAAGAATTATCCGTCTTTAATAATATAAAATACTATGATGAACCTCACGTTTATTATATTGACGGACAAAAAACAATATCCTGTACAGGATTTATTCATAATTTTGAAGAAGAATTTGAATCTAATGTAGATAAACCTGATAAATGGGCAGAAAAACAAGGTCACTTTTATAAGGCAAAAAGTATGGCAGATAAGTATGCTCACAAACAGAACTTTTACCCTATGGAAGAAGATCCTTATGGTAGACCAGATTATTCTAAACCCAAACCACCAGAAGAATGTGTTTCCGAAGAAGATATAAAAAAGTTATGGAAATATAAAAACAATCATGCAACTTTTGAGGGTACTACATTACACGACTATATTGAGAATTATCTCAATAATAAAATAATGCCTTACCCTACTAAAAGTCCCGAAGGTTTAGATTTCAGTGAGATAGAGGAAACATATAAGATTATGGAGGGTTATTTCCATAATTTCTATAATGATACCGTTGCAAAAGGTAAGTTAGTACCTATTAAATCAGAATTAGTGATTGGTGATAAAGATTACAATTTATGTGGTATGGTAGATCAACTATTTTGGAATGAGAGATATGGTATGTTAGAAATATGGGATTGGAAAACCAATACTCGTTTAAATATGAAAAACGATTACGGTAACAAAATGAAAGATTGTTTATGGATGTTAGATAAGTGTGAGTTAAATACCTATTCACTACAACTTAATATCTATAAGAAAATTATTGAAAAAAATACTAATCTAAAAATAGGTAGATGTAATTTAGTATGGTTTAACGAAGACAACCCAAATTATAAAGTGATAAAGTGTAAGGATTATGGGGATCATGTTGATAATATGTTAAAAACTCTCCTATAAAACGTATAGTTTAATTTTATTTTTAAGAAAAAAATAGTATATTTAGTTATGATTAAAAAATTATTTCACATCGCAGATTTACATTTTAGGACTTATAATAGACACAACGAATGTAAAGAAGTCTGCACAAAATTCCTCAATGAAGTAGAAACCTACATGGAAGAAAATAAATTATCTTTCGAAGAATGTAGGATAGTAATTGCGGGAGATATAGTACATCAAAAAATTACTATATCAAATGAGTTAACGATGTTAGTATCGTGGTTTCTTAATAGATGTAGTGATTTATGTCCTGTAGTATTGATTGCGGGTAATCATGATTTATTAGAAAATAATAAAGATAGGATAGATTCTCTAACACCTATTATAGAGATTATGAATAACAGATATGTTAGATATTTAACAGAAAGTAAGTGTTATTTAGATGAAAATATTGTTTGGTGTTGTTACTCTATATTTGAAGAAAATGCGAGACCCGATATTGAAAGTGCCCGTAAAGAATATGGTGACGATAAAAAATATATTGGATTATTTCACGCACCAGTTAATGGGGCAATTACATCTGTAGGTTTTGAGTTTGAAGAGTCTGCGGATTTAAAACAATTTGAGGGTTGTGATGCAGTTATTATGGGTGATATTCATCATAGACAGAATTTTGTACATAAAGGAGTTAATATTACATATTGTGGTAGTTTTATACAACAAGATTTTGGTGAAAGAGTATCTGAACACGGATACCTTATATGGGATGTAGAACATTTAGATTATACTGAACACGATATTGATACGGAATATGGGTATTATGTATTTAAAATAAATTCTTTAGAAGATTTAGACACGGGAAAAGAATATCTTACTAATTCATAATGAGAATACCAAAGAAAATAAGGGACGAAATTAAAGAATTTTGTGAAATGAACGGTATAGAAGATATCGATAAGTTCATAGTAAAAAATATTGAAACTGGTTTTAATATTGAAAAATATGGTAATGCTCCTTTCATACAAGAAGTTGTTGTAGAAAAGGAAGTAATTAAAGAAGTAGTAAAAGAAGTACCAGTTGAAGTAGAAGTAGTAAAGATAGAAGAAAAGATTGTGGAAAAAGAAATTCCTATAGAAAAAGAAATCATAAAAGAGGTTATTGTAGAAAAAGAAGTAATTGTTACAGATGATGAAAAAATATTATCTATGGGTGAGGAAATTAATAATCTTAAATCGGATTTAATAGTAAAGGATCAAAAAATTATCGATTTAAATTCTAAAATTGATATTATCAACAGAAAGAGTGATAAAGAAAATAAAGAAGTTAAGGATTTAAATGATAAAATAAAAAAATTAGAGAAAACTAATAAAAGAAATGAAAGTACTATTAAAGAATTAAAAAATAAAATTGTTGATTTAGAAAAGGAGAAAACTGAAATTAAAAATCAAACACCTTCAAAAGGTAGACCTATAAGAGATATCTACGATGAAGATACTAATATAGGTGGGTTTTGGGGTTCTAATTTAAAAGATAAAAAATAATATTAGATGGAAAAAATAAACGAAGTGGTAAGAACTAAAAAATTAGTAGATGTACCAAATAAAGCGTACATAAGGGTAGATTGGCAAGATTATCCTGAGAATAGAACATTAGAAACTATTAATAGAGTTAAGTCATATTTTTCTGATAAATATGATTTACCTAAAACATCAATCAAAATCAATTTTATTCCAATCATTAAAAATAACGCTGGTAAAGTAGTAGATATTACTGATGGTTTAATTGACAACATAATGGATAGTGCATACCAAAGAAATCTATTTTCACAATGGGTAGAATTAAACGGTATTGAGATAGATTTTGAAAGATTATGTAGATTAGATGATAAAGTTAATGATGTATTAGTTAATATTGGTGAAGAAGATATTAGATATAGAAGATGGAGTATTAGTAAACTATGGTTAGATAATTTTCTTTCTTTTGGTGGTGACAATGTTATAGAGTACGAAGCATTAAAAGGTTTAACTGTAGTAAATTCTTTACCTGCAAATCAAGGGGGTAAAACAATTTTCAGTATTGACTCATTACTATTTTTGTTTTTTGGTAAAACAACTAAAACAGATACTGCATCTGAAATTTTTAACACTTTTACAAATAAGAATGAAGTAGTTGTAGGTGGACAAATTAATATAGATGGTGAAGAGTATATCATTGAACGTAGATTAATGAGGAAAAAAACAAAGACTGGTACTTTTAAGACATCCTCAGAACTTAACTTTTTTAGATTAATGTCTGATGGTACACAAGAAAATTTAGAAGGTGAACAGAGAAGAGAAACAGATAAACTTATAACTGATACCATTGGTACATTTGATGATTTTATGTTAACTATTGTTTCTACCGCTAAAAATTTAGAGGATTTGTTGGAAACCAAACCTACTCAAAGAGGTAGGTTACTAACTAAATTTATTGGTTTAGAGATTATTGAAAAGAAAGAAGAAATCAATAAAGGATTGATGAATGATTTTAAGTCTAAAATGAAATCTAATCATTTTAATACTAAAGAGTTAGAATTTGAGATTGAGGATAATATCGAAGCAATAAAGGAAAATAAAAAATCAATAAAAGAAAATAATGATAAGTTAAAAGAACTTGAGGTTGATATAGATGAAGCTAAAGGTAAAAAAGAAGTTCTTTTATCTGAAAAGTATATTATTGATGACGAAGTAAAGAATGTAAATCCAAAAACATTAAAAGAAGAAATCGATGAATTAACTGAAAACGGTGTTCAATTGAAAACTAACTTAGAAAAAGTTGAGAATGACATCAAAGAAATAGGTAAAGTAGATTATGATGAGGATGTGCATGAAGATATAAGGTTAGAGGAAAGAAATATCTTATTGGAAAAAGGAAAAGAAGAAGATAAAATAGAATCTATCGAAGAATTAATTAAAAATTTAGAAGAAGGGGAAATATGCCCAACATGTAAAAGAGCATTGGAAGATGTTGATCATTCTGAAGAGATAGAAGATGAAAAAGATAAATTAAAAATACATAAATCAAAACTTAGAGGTATTTTAAAAGAAATCGATAAGATTAATAAATCTTTAACTAAACAAATTGAATTAAAAAATAAATCAGATAATAAAGATAAGTTATTACTGAGTAGGGATAGAACAGAGATTGAAATTGAAGGATTACGTGTCGATGTTAAAGAAAAAATGAATCTTTTAAAAAGTTATGAACGTAATGTAGAATATATTGAAAAAAATAGAGACGTAGAGAGTAAGATATTAGGTTACAATCAATTAATTGATAAATTAAATATAAAAAGAGATAATCTACGTACTACAATACAAGATTTAAAAAATGATAATAAACTAAAGAAAGAACAAAATATTGAAAAAACAAGAATAATCGAACAAATTATAAGGGAAGAAGAAGTACTTAAAATATTTGAAATATATAATAGAATGATTGGTAAAAATGGTATTTCTAAGTTAGTACTATCTTCAGTTATACCGATTATTAATTATGAATTGACTAGATTATTGGACGAAGTATGTGATTTTGATGTGGAATTAGAGATGAACAGTAAGAACGAAGTGGATTTTAATATCATAAAGAAAAACGTAACTAAAAAGTTAAAATCTGGTTCAGGTTTAGAAACTACACTAGCATCTTTAGCGTTAAGATGTGTTTTAGGTAGGATTTCTACACTACCAAAACCAAATATCATCGTCTTTGATGAAGTATTAGGTAAAGTTGCAAATATAAATTTAGATTATGTAAAGATATTTTTTGATAAGATAAAAAAGATGTATGAGGTTATTTTACTGATTACACACAACCCAATTACACAAGATTGGGCAGACAAAATTATCACAATTGAAAAAAATAATGACATTTCGTCATTGCAAATTAAATAATTTTTTGTATATTTGTATAAATAGGGTATTGGTATCCTATTTGTAGACTATTTAAACTAAATAAATTAAATGTTATGAATGAAATGTTTTTACGTCCTTATTGTATCATAGGGATTGGGGGTGAAAAAGAAATTGAGGAGATAAAAAAAGATCTTTCTTTTATCGCAGAACCAAAAGCAAACTTTGTTACTGGTGAAAGTATGATAATTGCAACATTTAGAACTTCTTTACACTTAGGTGAAATAGAAGAATTTTTAAATATGAATGAAAGAACTTTTATTATTTTTGAAATGTTGCCTTCTATGTTTTATGCTAATTTAGGAGATGCTAAATTTCAAGAAGCTTTATTCGGAGGTGAATTTAAAAATTTGATGGGTGAACATACTAAGAGTTTTACGGATTACGTTCCTCATATTAGTAAAAGTTTGAAAGAATTTTTAAATGAAATCAAAGAAGAACTAAAAGAAGAAGATTTTTTCGAAAGAAAAGATGAAGAAGAACCTACACTTGATGACATTCTAGATAGAATCAATAAAGTAGGAATTAACAACCTAACAAAAAAAGAAAAAGAAATTCTAGATAAACACTCAAACAACAAAATTTAATTATTATGAACAAAAGATTTATCAACACAAAAGAAGACTGCGTGTCTATGTACTTAAAAGATGTTAGACAACATGATGTTTTAACGGTAGATGAAGAATTAGAGATTGCTAAGAAAATTGCAGAAGGGGATGAAAAATCCGTAGAAAAGTTAGTATCATCTAATTTAAGATTTGTTATCTCGATTGCAAAAGAGTATCAAAATCAGGGTGTACCATTCGCAGATTTAGTTTCAGAAGGTAATTATGGTTTAATAACTGCAGCGAAGAGATTCGATCATACTAAAGGGTATAGGTTTATATCATATGCAGTATGGTGGGTAAAACAAGCAATTTTACAATCATTAAATGATAATTCTAGAACTGTTAGACTACCAGCAAATATGATTAATAAACTTTCTAAGATTAAAAAGGAGATTGAAAAGTTTGAAATGGAAAATGAAAGAAGTCCATCTTTGAATGAAGTAGAACAAGTACACGTACCTAAAGTTTCTTCATTAAATGTTTTAGTTAATGATGATGGTGATGAATTAGGTAGTCTTATTGAGGATGATATATTTGGTAGGCCCGATGATATTACTGATAAAGAACATACACTTAAAAAACATTTAGAGAAAGCTATGTCATCTCTTTCAGATAGAGAAAGAGATATAGTTAACTGTTATTTTGGTATCTATGGTGAACCTATGACTTTGGAGGCAATCGGTGATGAGTTTGATTTAACTAAAGAAAGAATTAGACAAATTAAAGAGTCCGCCATTAGGAAAATACGGAATAATGTAGGTGACATTTTCGACTATTTCGAATAAAAAATAAAATACAACAGATAAAAAAAGGGTTTTTTAACCCTTTTTTTTATATACTTTTCCTAAATTCTTATTATTTATTATATATAATATTTATAATAAAGAAACAAAAAAAAACAGATATGAAAAATATTTTAAACTTTATCGATCAATGGGGACTAAGAATCACATTTTTATTAGTGTTGATTGTCTTTATGAAAACTTGTACTACTAATGGTAAGGTAGAGAGAGTAGAAAAGAGAATTACCCAAAAAACAGAAAAATTAGATAGTCTATTAAAGACAGTAGATGGTAAAATAGTTACCGAAGATAAATTAATAAAACTTATTAAAGAAACACCTAATTGGAAAACATTAGAATTAGAAGAGTTATCAGACAAGAATAGAATTCCAATTAACAAATTAAAAAACGATAACGAAAAATAAAAAACCGATATTATGAAATTTATTGTAAGTTGGATTAAAAACAATCCTATACGAACAATGTTTTTGATACCGATTATACTTGTTGCTGCAATTTCAATATCACACGTAGTAACTTGGTATAGTATCGCAAACCCAATTAACTGGGCAATTTATCTATCAATAGCAATTGAAGTTGGAGCAATGACTGCATTAGTAGCTGCAACAAATAGAGTTAAAGGTGGTGTATGGTTTATGTTTGGGTTAGTAACATTTATCCAAATGGTAGGGAATATATATTTCTCCTTCAAAGAAATAGATACAACAGGTGAATTATGGCATTCTTGGATAGAATTAACGACACCTATATGGGAAATGGTTGGTACTGAACTTACTGATACATTATCACTTAAAAGATGGTTAGCGTTCTTAGAGGGTGGATTACTTCCAATAATCTCCTTAACATCGTTACACTTTTTTGTAAAATTTGATAAAAGAGAAAATGAAAAATCGGATAAAGAACAAATAATTAAAGAATATTTTGAAGCTAGAAACAAAAAAATTGAAGAGGTAGTTGAGGAAAACGAAAAAAAAGAAGATATAACACCTACTGAGAAAGAAGATGATACTGATGAATGGGATGAATCACATGCGTTAGATATGGTATTAAACGGTATGGTTGAAGATTTAGATGAGACAGAATATCTTTTAAAAACTGAAGCTAATAAAGAACATTTAGAAGAATCTATTGAACAAGCTGAATCTGGTGAAGATATAAAAAAAATAAAGGCAGATGAAATCCTTAATTCTTTTAAAGAAGAAACTAAAGAAAAAGTAGAGACAATCGAAAAATCTAATTCGGTTGAATCTGAGTCGGAAAAATCGGAGGAGAGTAAAGCCGAGAGGGTTAAAGCCCCAACTCCGGAACTTCCGACAGAAGAAACTCCAAAAGAAGATGAGGATATTTTGAAAAAGGCAATGGATGAGTACAACACCAAAAAAGAAGTTAAAACTCCTCCACAGAATAAACCTAAGACAATTATTCACGGAGTAACTCAAACATTAACTGGTAAGGCAAAGACTAAACGAATAGAATAGTGGAAATAGATAAGACAACACATAAGTTAAAAGAAGGGAATTTCCATTCTAATGAATTTAAAAAACACCAAATAGTATTAGGTAATTCTTTTAATGAAAAAGAAAACCTTTACTATGGGTGGGAAAATAGATTATGTGGGGATTATACTAGAACCTCAACCTTCACTGTTGATCGTAAAGGTAAGATATATCAAAACTTTAACCCAAAATTTTATTCTGATTTTATTAGTAAAAAAAGTATTGATAAAAAAATCATTACTATAACATTAGAAAATCAAGGGTGGTTAACAAAAGATTTATTAAAAGATAAGTATATTGATTGGGTTGGTAATATTTATAATAGAAAGGCGAAAGTAATTGAAAAGAGATGGAGAGGACAACAATATTGGGATCCATATACTAAATCTCAAATAAAGTCTACTATAGATCTTATCAATTATTTATGTGAAGAATATGATATACCTAAAAATTGTATAGGTCATAATACCTATATCGAAGGTGTTGAGATATTTGAGGGTATTACTTATAGAAGTAATTATTATAAAGAAAATACTGATTTGAGTCCTGCATGGGATTTTAGG